>SAMEA104315437__coassemble_101_pt1 | contig 268812 bp, 231 predicted proteins | sample SAMEA104315437__metabat2_low_PE_023 | metagenome-assembled genome bin SAMEA104315437 (sample SAMEA104315437) | gut metagenome | biome: Monkey gut; feature: monkey-associated habitat; material: faeces | place: China | collected 2013 | reverse complement strand
TCCGTAGGTTAGCCGCGAAATGCGAGTTGGTGTTATTGCTAAGCTGGGAAATTTTTGGAAATATTTTTTATGTTTCTATTGACAGAAACGAAAAAGAAATGTATATTACTATTAATAGAAACATAAATAAAGAATATTTGGAGGTTATTATGGAAAACGAAAAAATCCCTTACAAAATTTATCTGACTGAGGAAGAAATGCCTCGCCAATGGTACAATATGCGCGCTGATATGAAAGTAAAACCTGCTCCGCTTTTAAATCCTGGCACTTTAAAACCTTGTTCGGCTGAAGAACTTGAACATGTTTTTTGTAAGGAACTTGTAAAACAAGAATTAAATGAATCTGACCGATATATTTCAATTCCGCAGGAAATTCTTGATTTTTACAAAATGTATAGGCCATCACCTCTAACTAGAGCGTATTGTCTTGAAAAAAAACTTGGAACTCCAGCTAAAATTTATTACAAATTTGAAGGAAATAATACTTCTGGTAGTCATAAATTAAATTCTGCAATTGCGCAAGCGTTTTATGCGAAAGAGCAGGGGCTTAAGGGAGTGACTACGGAAACAGGCGCCGGTCAGTGGGGAACAGCGATGTCAATGGCGTGTGCTTATCTTGGTTTGGAATGTCGCGTTTATCAAGTTCGTTGTTCTTATGAGCAGAAACCTCAACGCCGAGAAGTAATTAGAACTTACGGTGGTCAGGCTATTCCTTCTCCAAGCATGGAAACTGAAATTGGAAGAAAACTTAATGAAGAATATCCTGGATGCACTGGTTCGTTGGGATGTGCAATTTCAGAAGCGGTTGAATATGCTACAAAACATGACGGCTACAGATATGTTTTGGGTTCAGTTTTGAGCCAGGTTCTTTTACATCAGTCGATAATCGGAATGGAAGCAAAAACTGCAATGGATAAATATGGAATCAAACCGGATGTGATAATTGGTTGTGCTGGAGGTGGTTCTAATTTGGGCGGACTTATAAGTCCTTTTATGGGTGAAAAACTTCGTGGTGAAAAAGATTATCATTTTATTGCGGTAGAACCTGCTTCTTGTCCAAGTCTTACTCGCGGCGTGTTTGCTTACGATTTTTGTGATACTGGCGAGGTTTGTCCTATGCAGAAAATGTATACTCTTGGTTCTCAATTTATGCCAAGTGCTAATCATGCTGGTGGACTTCGTTATCACGGAATGAGTGCAATTGTTAGTCAGCTTTATCATGATGGTTATATAGAAGCAAGAAGTGTTGAACAAACTGAAGTTTTCAAAGCTGCAGAACTTTTCTGTCGAGCAGAAGGAACTTTGCCAGCTCCAGAATCAAGTCATGCAATTAAAGTTGCAATTGATGAAGCATTAAAATGTAAAGAAACTGGTGAAGAAAAAACAATTCTGTTTGGACTTACTGGAACTGGTTATTTTGATATGAAAGCGTATGAATCTTTCAACAATGGAACAATGAGTGATTATATTCCTACTGACGAAGAAATTAAAAAATCAACAGATTTAATTCCTCGTTTTCCAGGAAATGATAATTTTTAATTTGATTTGATGTAAACATAAATTTTATGCAGAAAATTCCTCAATCGTTTGGGGAATTTTTTGCGTTTTAAAGTAAAATCATATAAAAATCTGTAAGTGAATCTTCACTTAAAAAAAAATAAGAAAAATCTCTTATTAGTTTTGAATATTTTTTGTTTATTTTTACCAAAGTTTTAGATATTTATACAGTTTTTATTTTTATAAATCATATTATATTAATTTGAAAACGTTTTAAGAGGTTTATTTTATGAACGGAAGAACTGTAAAAACAAAAATCAAAATTTTAAATTCTAACGGAAAGCCTTTAGAAAATCAGGAAATTTCATTTGTTCAGCAATCTCATGAATTTCTTTTTGGTTGCAATGCATTTGATTTTCTTGGAGAACAAATTGTTTCTGAAGAAGATGAGAAAAAGAAATTTGAAGAGAGAAATGCAAAATGGCTGGAAATCTTTAATTTTGGAACTCTTCCTTTTTATTGGGGAACTTACGAAAGTGAAGAAGGTTCTACAATAAAAAATGCAATGATGAAAGCTGCAAAAAAACTGCAATCAAAAAATGTGGTTTTGAAAGGACATCCTTTGTGTTGGCATACAGTTTGCGCTCCTTGGTTGTTAAAATATGATACAGAAACAATTTTTCAAAAGCAAATGGAACGAATAAAACGAGAAGTTTCTGATTTTAAGGGAATTGTTGATATTTGGGATGCAATTAATGAAGTTGTAATTCTTCCTCATTTTAATCGTTATGATAATGCTGTTTCTCGAATGGAAAAAAAATATGGTCAAATTAAATTAGTAAAATCTGTTTTTGATGAAGCACAAAAATATAATCCAGAGGGAATTTTCTTATTAAATGATTTTAACACAAGTTCTAATTATGCAGATTTAATTGAAAAATGTTTAAACGCTGGTGTAAGAATTGATGCAATTGGAATTCAATCTCATCAACATCAAGGTGCTTGGTCTATGGAAAAATTGGAAGAAGTTCTTTCTCGTTTTGAAAAATTTAATCTTCCTATTCATTTTACAGAAAATACAATGGTTTCTGGTCGTCCAGTTCCGCCTGAAATTCAAGACTTAAATGATTTTCAATATGAAGATGATGCTTCTACTCCAGAATTTGAAGAAAAACAAAAAGATGATATGGAGAAATTTTATCGTTCAATTTTTGAAAATCATCCACAAGTAAAAGCAATTACAAATTGGGATTTTTGTGATGGTGCGTGGTTAAATGCTCCTTCTGGTTTGTTGCGAAGAGATAATTCTGAAAAGCCAGTTTATAAAATGCTGAAGAATTTAATTAAAAATGAATGGTGGACAAATTTAAAATTAAAAACTGATAAAAATGGTTTTGTTGAGGTTGTAGGTTTTAAGGGAGAATATATAATATCTACAGATAAGAAAAAAAGTAAAAAATTTATTCTTGAAGATAAAGATTTAGAAATCATTTTATAAAAATAAGCTGGTTTTTATGAGTTCAAACATTACGGATATGAGCGTTGGCTCTCCTTCAAAACATCTTTTAAAGTTTTCATTTCCTCTTTTAATCGGAAATATTTTTCAACAATTTTACAATATGGTAGATTCTATTGTCGTTGGAAATTTTGTTGGACCAAATGCAATTGCAGCAGTTGGAACTTGCGGTTCTATGAATTTTTTCTGTTTTTCATTAAGTTCTGGGCTTGCGATTGGAATTGGAATTATTATTGCTCAGTATTTTGGTGCAAAAGATGATAAAAATGTTCGTAAAACAATTGCGAATTCAATTTATGTTTTAGGTTTTGCTACAATCATCATATCTATTTTAGGTTTTTGCATTTGTCCGTTTGTATTAAAACTTCTCAATTGTCCTGAAAATATTTTACCAGATGCCGTAATTTATATGAGAACGACTTGTTGTGGAATTGTTTTTGTAGTTTTATATAATGGGGTCGCTTCAATTTTGCGTGCGTTAGGTGATTCAAAATCTCCATTATATTTTCTGATTTTATCTTCTATTATAAATTTAGTTTTAGATTTAATTTTTGTTATTGTTTTTAAATGGGCTGTTTTTGGAGTTGCAATTGCTACTGTTATTGCTCAAGCAATTAGTGGAATTGTAAGTTTGATTTATGCATATAGAAAAATAGATTATTTCAAACTCACAAAAAAAGAACTAAAACCAAATTTTCATATTATAATTAGTTCTTTTAAATTAAGTATTCCTATTGCGTTACAAAATTGTTTAATTTCTGTTTCGATGATGGTTTTACAAGGAGTTGTAAATACTTTTGGTGAAAAAGTTATGGCTTCTTATACAATTGTTATGAGAATTGAGCAGCTTGTTCAGCAACCATTTAGTTCTTTGGGAACGGCAATTACAACTTTTAGTGGACAAAATTTAGGTGCAAAAAAGATTGAAAGGGTAAAACAAGGTTATCATCGGGGAATTTTAATATCATTTATATTTTTTATATTTATTTTTGTAGTATTTCAATTATTATCAAAATATATTGTAGGATTTTTCGTAAAAGATGATGAAGTTATAAGAATTGGTTCTATAGGATTGAGAATTACTTCTTGTTTTTATTTTTCTTTAGCAATGATATATGTGCCTCGTTCTGTGTTAAATGGTTGTGGTGATACAAGTTTTGCAATGATAAACGGTGCAACTGAAGTTGTTGGAAGAATTGTTTTTGCAAATATCCTAACAAAAATAACTTCTATCACTTTGTTTGGACATATTATTCCAATTGGATATTGGGGAATTTGGCTGACAACTGCAATAACTTGGACTTTAACTGCAATTGTTTGCATAATCCGTTATAAAAGTGGAGTTTGGTTTAAAAAATCTGTAGTTTTACAAAAATAATTTTATTTTGAAATCTTTTCTAAATCGAAAGGAGTTTCTTGGTAAACATAATAATTTAACCAATTTGAGTAAAAAAGGTGTGCAGTCGCTCTCCAATAACTTGTAGGCATTCTGTTTGCATTATTTGTTGGAAAATAATTTTTTGGTAGAGCGATTTTTAAACCTTTATCAATATCACGGTAATATTCTTGAGCTAAAGTTAATGTGTCATATTCAAGATGTCCAGTCATAAAAATTTGTCTATTATCTTTTGATTTTATGATTGTAACACCAGCTTCTGCACTTTCTGCCAAAATTTGAAGTTTATTACATTTTAAAATATCATCTTTATGAATTGTTGTGTGTCTTGATTGCGGAATTGGAAACGTATCATCAAAACCGCGTAAAAGAGGTTCATTTTCGATTACTCTTTCATTCATAAAAATTCCAAACATTTTTTTATCTAATGGATATTTTTGAATTTCATAATGATGATAAAGTCCTGCCATGCTAGCCCAGCAAAGATAAAGTGTTGAAAAGACATTTTTTTTTGCATAATCCATAATTTCACAAATTTCTTTCCAATAATCAACTTTTTCAAATTCAATTTGTTCTACAGGAGCTCCAGTTATAATCATTCCATCAAATTTTTGTGTAAAAACTTTACTTGAAGGAATATAAAATTTTTTGAGATATTCTTCTTGAGTATTTTTACTTTCATGATTTTCCATTCTCACAAGCGAAATATCTATTTGTAAAGGAGAATTCCCTAAAAGTCTCAAAATTTGAGTTTCTGTAGTTTCTTTTGTTGGCATTAAATTTACAATTGCAATTTTTAGAGGACGAATATCTTGTTGAGCTGCACGTTTTTCTGTCATCACAAAGATATTTTCTTTTTCCAAAATTTTTCGTGCTGGTAAATTTGAATTAATTCTAACTGGCATATCTTCTATTGTAGCAAATACAAGGACTTTTTGCTATAATACAAACTTGAGTATTATGAATGATAGAAAATCGGCTATAAAAAAATTAAAACTTCTTGTTTATAATGGCAAAGTTGAAATTAATGATTTTAGAGAAAAAATAGATAACGCTTACAAAACAGTTTTTCTTCCAAATAATGTTGAATGTTCTGAATATAAATATGGAGAAATTCCTTGTGATGTTCTTGCTCCAGAAATTTATTCTTCTAACAGAATTATGATTTATATTCATGGTGGTTCATACATAGGCGGTTCAAGGCTTGCTTATAGAAGTTTTTGTGCATCTTTAGCAAATAAATGTTTTTGCCGAGTTGTAGTTCCGGAATTCAGGCTTGCACCATCATATCCTTATCCTGCGGCAAATGAAGATATTCAAAATATTTTTAAATCTCTCTTTACGGAAGAACAAATTTCTTGTGCATTAAATACTCAAAAAGGTGAAAAATCACAATTACCAGAAATAATTATTGCTGCCGATTCAAGTGGAGCGTCTATGGCTTTTTCGTTGATTTTTAATCTTCGGGAACGTTATAGAACTTGTATAAAAAGTATGATTTTATTTTCACCTTGGCTAGATGTTTCTCCATCATCAAGTATTTTATCTTCCAAAAAAAATAATGATGAAGTTTTATCATCTGATTCTATAAAAAAAAGTAGTCTTGTTTATACGTATGAATCAAATACAAAAAGTCCTTATGTTTCGCCTTTATTAGCCGACCAATCACTTTTGCAAAATTTTCCTCCAATTTTTATTCAGATGGGAGAAAATGAAATTCTTTTGGAAGATGCAAAAAAATTAGCAAAACGAATGAATGAAATTAAAAATACGTGTGTGATTGATGTTTGGAAAGGAATGCCTTTTTTGTTTCAGATGGTTCCTGAATTTATTCATGAATCACATCTTGCGTTAGAAAGAATTGGAACTATTGTTACAGAAAATTTTGCAGGTGAAAAAGAAATTATCATAGAAAATAAACCAAAACTTGAACATAGTTTAAAATCAGAGGCTTAAAATGGAATTACTTTCTCCTGCTGGAAATGTTGAAAAATTGGCGTATGCGTATTCTTATGGTGCTGATGCTGCTTATATTGGGTTGAAAAGATTTTCTTTGCGCGTAAAAGCGGATAATTTTTATGAAGATGAATATAAAAAAGTGGTAGAACTTAAAAATAAATATCCAGGAAAAAAACTTCATTGTGCATTAAATATTTCTTTTCACGATGAAGAAATAGATGCATTAAAACAAAATCTTGGTTATTTCAAACTTTATCCAATAGATGCTTTTATTGTTCAAGATATTGGAATTGTTCCGCTTTTACAAAAAGAATTTCCTAATGCAGATTTACATTTAAGTACTCAGTCTAGTTGTGTAAATTCCGAAGCAGTAAAAATGTATAAAAATATTGGTTTTAAAAGAATTGTTTTGGGACGAGAAATTTCTCTAAAACAAATTCGCCGTATAAAAGATTCTGTTCCTGATATTGAACTTGAAACTTTTGTTCATGGAGCAATGTGTATTGCTTATGCTGGCAGATGTTTGATGAGTGCATATTTAACTGGAAGAAGTGCTCAAAGTGGATTTTGTTCTCATACTTGCAGATGGAATTTTAGAGTTTTAGAACAGAACGAAAATCATATTTTTACGAATGAAGAAGCAAAACAAATTGCACAGTCTGGAAATTTAGTGATTGAAGAAGAGCAACGCAAAGGTGAATTTTTTCCTATTTTTGAAGGTGAGGATTTTACTGCAATTTTATCTTCAAAAGATATAAGAATGATAGAACATTTAAAAGATATGAAAGATTCTGGCGTGGATTCATTAAAAATTGAAGGACGAATGAAAAGCACTTATTATGTAGCGATGGTAACTCGTGCATATAGAAAAGCATTAGATGTTTTAGACGGAAAAATTTCTCAACAAGAAGCAGAACCTTTTATTTTAGAATTAGATAATGTTGCTCATCGGGAAAGTACAACTGGATTTTATTATAAAAAATCAGATGCAGATAAAACAACTTGTGGTGCGAGTGATAGCAAATATGAACTTGCAGCAGAAATTGTAAAAGAAATAAAAAATGATGATTTAGAAAATCTTTATCAAATAGGACAAAAAAATTACAAAAATTATAAAGAAAATCTAGATTCAATGCATCCAGAAGCAAAAAAGGCTCGTTTAAAAGATTTAGAAATTCATCCTGACAGAAAAATCATTCCTTTTGAAAAAAAAGAAAATTGGCATCTTTATGAAATAAAATCTTTAAATAAAATAGATATTTCTATGGAAATTCAATTTGTATCTCCAGAAATTGCATTTGAATCGGCAAAACCTGGTGAATGGCAACTTATCAGCTTAGAAACAGGAACTTTAATGAATTGGGTTTGTGATGGTCATCCTTGTGCTCTTTATACAAAATCAAAACTTTCAGAAAATTCTCTTGTTCGGGCAGAAGATCCAGAATTTGTTGAAGGAAAAATCCGCAATCCTGGACGTTAGGTTTAAGTGTTTTTCCCTAAAATATATTTATAAAATTGTAAATGAATATTTAGAATGATATACTTTAAAAACTTTTTGGAGGATAAATACAATTATGGAAATGACTTTGCGATGGTACGGAACTGGTTTTGATTCTGTAACTCTTGAACAAATTCGACAAGTGCCAGGTGTTCATGGCGTTATCACAACTTTATATGATTCTGTCCCTGGAGAAGCGTGGGAACTTTCTGCAATAAAAAAATTAAAAAAAGAAGTTGAAGATTCTGGATTAAAAATTTTTGGAATTGAAAGTGTAAATATTCATGATGATATAAAAATTGGTGGTGGAGAACGCGATAAATATATTGAAAACTATATAAAAACTTTGGAACGATTGGGACAAGAAGACATTCACATGGTTTGCTATAATTTTATGCCAGTTTTTGATTGGACTCGTTCAGAACTTGCTCGTCCTTGTCCAGATGGTTCAACAGTTTTAGCTTATAATTCTAAAGCGATTGAATCTGTAAAACCTGAAGAAATGTTTGAAAATCTTGATAAAAATTCCAATGGATTTATTCTTCCAGGTTGGGAACCAGAACGAATGGCTCGTGTAAAGGAACTTTTTGAACTTTATAAAGAAATTACTCCAGAAAAACTTTTTGATAATCTTATTTATTTCTTAAAAGCAATTATGCCAGTTTGCGATAAATATAATATTGATATGGCAATTCATCCAGATGACCCTGCCTGGCCAGTTTTTGGGCTTCCTAGAATAATAACTTGTCAAGAAAATGTCGTAAAAATGCTAAAAGCTGTAGATAATCCTCACAATGGATTAACTTTCTGTACAGGTTCTTATGGAACAAACAGAAAAAATGATTTGTGCGAAATGATAAAAGCGGCTTCTGGTAGAATTCACTTTGCTCATATCAGAAATTTAAAATTTAATACAGCAATCGATGACCCTGTTTTAGATTTCCAGGAATCTGCTCACCTTTCAAGTGCAGGAACTTTTGATATGTTTAAAATCGTAAAAACTTTATATGAAACTGGTTTTGATGGCGTAATCCGTCCTGACCATGGTCGTATGATTTGGGGCGAAAAAGCAATGCCTGGTTACGGTTTGTATGATAGAGCGTTAGGTGCTGCATATTTAAATGGACTTTGGGAAGCCTGCGAAAAAAGTTTTGATAGAAGCAATGTAAAACTTTATAAATAAATTTTTATAAAAAAATAGAAGGAAATTATGAAACTTACAAATAAAGGTTTAGAAAATAAATCTGAATGGGAAAATAAAAATTACGTTTTACCAAAATATGATAGATATTTGATAGAAGAAAATACAAAAAAATCTCCAGTTTGGATTCATTTTGGAGCAGGAAATATTTTTAGAGCTTTTCAAGCAAATGTCGTTCAGAATCTTTTAAATGAAAAAGTTCTTGATTCTGGTTTAATTGTCGCAGAAGGTTATGATTATGAAATTATTGAAAAACAATATCGTCCTCATGATAATTTAAGTATTCTTGTAACTTTAAAATCTTCTGGTTCTGTAGAAAAAACTGTTGTTGGTTCGATTATGGAATCTCTAACTGCAAATTCTGAAAATGAAAAAGATTGGGCTAGACTTCTTGGAATTTTTAGAAATCCTTCTTTACAGATGGTAAGTTTTACAATTACAGAAAAAGGTTATCTTCTTCGCAATGCAAGTGGTGTTTTTATGCCTGGTGTTGAAGAAGATTTTTCTAATGGACCAGTTTTGCCAAAAAGTTATATTGGAAAAATTGTAACACTTTTACACGAACGCTTTATTAACGGAGAACTTCCAATTGCTATGGTTAGTATGGATAATTGTTCTCACAATGGCGATAAACTCTATGCTGCTGTAAATGAATTCGCAAAAGAATGGGAAAATCGTGGCGTTTGTAAATCTGGATTTTTAAATTATATAAATGATGAGTCAAAAGTTTCTTTTCCTTGGAGTATGATTGATAAAATTACTCCTCGCCCAGATTCAAATATAGAAAAAATTCTTTATGAAGATGGAGTTGAAGAACTTGAACCTGTAATCACTTCTAAAAAAACTTATGTTGCTCCTTTTGTAAATGCAGAAGAAACTCAATATCTTGTTATTGAAGATAAATTTCCAAATGGAAGACCAGAATTAGAAAAAGCTGGATTGTATTTTACAAATCGCCAAACTGTAGATAAAGTTGAAAAAATGAAAGTTTGTACTTGTTTGAATCCTCTTCATACTTTTTTAGCTTTAAGCGGTTGTTTGTTGGAATATAATTTAATTGCTGATGAAATGAAAGATGATGATTTAGTTCGTCTTGTAAAATATTTAGGCTATCAGGAAGGTCTTCCAGTTGTTGTAGATCCAAAGATTATTAATCCGCGAAAATTTATTGATGAAGTTGTAAATATTCGTATTCCAAATCCTTTTATGCCAGATACTCCTCAAAGAATTGCTTGTGATACAAGTCAAAAACTTTCAATTCGTTTTGGCGAAACTATAAAAGGATATTTAGCAAGAAAAGATTTAGATGTTACACAATTAAAAGTGATTCCGCTTGTTTTTGCACTTTGGATTCGTTATCTTATGGCGATTGATGATGATGGCAATAAATTTGAATTAAGTCCAGACCCTTTGCTTAGTGAAGTTTGTAAATATGTTGAAGGAATTGATGAGTCAAATTTTGGAGAAAAAATAGAACCATTACTTCATAAAAAAGAAATTTTTGGTGTAGATTTATATGAAGTAAAACTTTCTGAAAAAGTAAAATCTTATGTTGGAGAATTGATTTTAGGAAAAGGTTCTGTAAGAAAATTAATTCATGCAATAGCCGAAGAAATATAAATCTAACAATTTTGATGTATGATTTTTAATTATATGAATATAGGATTTTATCTATATTCATATAAAAACTGAATTTATTTAAATTTCCACTTTTTTTGATATTGTTTTGGAGAACATTCCATATATTTTTTGAAGATTTTAGAAAAATATTGAATATTGTTAAATCCGTTTTCAGTTGCAATTTCAGTTATATTTTTATCAGAAAAAATTAAATCTCTACAAGAATGTTTTATTCTATATCTGTTTAGATAATCTGTATAATTCATTCCTGTGTTTAATTTAAAAAGTCTTATAAAATGACTTTTACTATAATTTGTCGTATCAAGTAAATCAGAAAGTGTGATATTTTCTTTAAAATGCTTTTTTATATACAAAATTCCATCTTCAATAGAATGTTTTTTTTCAATTTTGGAAGTTTGAGGAAGTGGTGCAAATTGATGAGTTTTTATAATGTAAAAAAATATTTCATAAATTAAATTTTTGATTGCAAATTCTTTTTCAATTTCATTCAGGAAATTTTCTTTTGCTGTTTTTCTTATTTTTTCAAGAATTGTTTCAGAAAGAATAACTTTTGAATCTATAATAATTTGATTAAAAAGTTGTCTTGTCGTGTCATCTGAAGAACCAAAAACTGATGGCGAAAATATGAGCGAAATATAATGAGCTTTTTTATCTGCATTTTTTATGAAGTATTCGCGGTCTAAATCAATAAAATATGTTTCTCCATTTTTTACAAAATATTTTCTCCCATTCAAAATAAATTCTGCATTTCCAGAAACAAAATAAAGTAATTCATACTCCGCTTGATAATGCATTTTTGTAATATAATCAGATTTATCACAAAGAATAACAGGTGAATTTTTTGAAATGTTATAAATTTGTTCAAAATCAAAATCCATATTTTTTTGACCTCTTTAACAATTCTTTATTTTATTATAATTTTAAAAATTACTCTAAATAATAGGGGAATTTACTTGAAAAATTAAAAAAATCGGACTTTTGTATAAAAAATAAGGTATTTTTGTTGTATTTTTTTCACATTTTGACTTTATTCTTAAATTATTGAAAAAAGGTCAAAATAGGAGGACTTTTATGAAAAAAATTATTGCGGGATTATGTTTGCTTACAGTTGCAACATTTTCGTTAAGTGCAGCAAAGGCTAAAAAAACTAAAAAACAAAAGCCAATGAATATTTCAGTTTTTACAATTCAACAACGTCAGCAGCCACCATCAGATAATAAAATGTACAAATGGATAGAAGAGAAATTTGGTGTAACTTTCTCTTGGGATATTCTTGTTGGTGATAAAGATCAAAAAATTGGTGTTCTTATTGCTTCTGGAGATTTACCAGATTTAGTTGAAGTTGATTCTACAAAATTCCAGGATGCTGGATGTCTTATTCCTCTTGAAGATTTAATTGAAAAATATGCACCAAATATTAAAAAACATTATGAAAAAGATTGGGCAAAAATTGTTGAACCAGATGGACATGTTTATTGTCTTCCAAACTGGGGCGTTTACGATGGTCCTGATCAAGGAACTTTCTACAATCAAAATGGTTTCTGGATTCAAAAATGTGTTCTTAAAGAATTCGGTTATCCAAAAATCAAAACTGTAGATGAATATTTTGATTTACTTGAAAAATATGCAAAAAAATATCCTACAATAAATGGAGCAAAAACAATTCCATTCTCAATTATTACAGCAGATTGGGAAGCCTTTGATTTATGGAATCCACCAAACTTTTTAGCAGGTTTTCCAAATGATGGAAACGGACATGTAACAAAAGAAAATGGTAAATATATTTATACAGATAATTTCCGTGATGAAAATTGTAAACGTTGGTTCAAACTTGCAAATGGTTATTATAATCGTGGATTAATAGATTCTGCTTCATTTACAGATAATCGTGACCAATATTATGCAAAAATTGCACAAGGTCGTGTTCTTGGAATGTTTATTCAAGGTTGGCAGTTCCAAGGTGAAGCTGAAAATACCTTAAAATCAAGTGGAATGTATGAAAGAACTTATGCTCCTCTTCCAATCGTTTTTGATGAATCTATAAAACCTCATTATCGTGATATGACAATTCCAAATATCAGACGTGGATACGGAATTACAACAAAATGCGGAAAGAAAAAGGCAATTGAAATCATCAAATTTATGGATGAACAATTAAAAGAAGAAAATCAAAAGATTTTACAATGGGGATTTGAAGGCGAAGATTATCAATTAGATAAAGACGGAAAACCTTACAGAACTCAAAAACAAAGAGATGAACAATCTGACAACAATTGGATTCTCCATAATAAAGCAACTCTTTGGTTTGAAGAAGCTCCAAAAATGGAAGGTTCTTTCTCTGACGGCTACGCAACTGTAATGAATAATCAACCTTGGGAATTCCAGGCAGGAGCTAAACCTGAAGATATTGAACTTTGGAATGCTTATGGAGTTGCTTCTTATGCTGCTTTTGTAGATCCAAATCCTCCAAGAAATGCTGGCTGGTATCCAATGTGGCAGGAAACTCCAGAAGATGGTTCTGCTGCACAATTAGGACTTTCTCGCGTGGAAAGTGTACAGAGAAAATATCTTCCTAAAATGATTATGTGTGAACCAAAAGAATTTGAAGGAATCTGGAATACTTATATAACAGAAATGAACAAAACAGGAATTGATGATTACGTAAAATTTATGCAAGAAAGACTTGAAATTCGTGTTAAAAAATTCGGTGGCTTTCCAGAGGAATAAAATCATTCCCTAGAAAATTATTTGTAAAATAAAATCCAACTGGACGAAAATTAGTAAATCTTTTTTTCGTCCTCTTGATTTATAAAGGTTTACTATGAAAAAAAATTTTTGGAAAACTTTAGGAAAACAAAGACAATTGATTTATATGTCAGTTCCTTTTGTTTTGTATATAATTTTGTTTAAATTTGTACCGCTTATTGGTTGGGATATGGCTTTTCAAGATTATAAACCTGCAAAAAGTTTTTCCAATCAAACTTGGGTTGGTTTTAAATGGTTTATTTTTCTTTTTAAAGATAAAGAATTTTTACTTTCATTAAGAAATACCGTTTGTATGAGTCTTATCAGTACAGCACTTGGTTATATAACTGCTGTTTTGATTGCAGTTTTATTAAATGAAGTTAGATGTGTTGGCTTAAAAAGATTTGTACAAACAGTATCGTATTTACCTCATTTTTTGTCTTGGATTATTGTTACAGGTTTAGTTGCAAACGTTTTATCGGTTGAAGATGGAATCTTAAATAATATTTTATTAAATCTTCATATTATAAAAGAACCAATTTTATGGCTTTCTGTTCCAAAGTATTTTTGGAATATCATAGGATGGACTTATGTTTGGAAAGAAGTTGGTTGGAATACAATTGTTTATTTAGGAGCAATGACTGCCATAGCTCCTTGTTTGTACGAAGCAGCTGAAATTGATGGCTGTGGAAGAATGAGAAAAATTTGGCATATCACATTACCAGGAATTCGTCCAACTATAATTATTATGATGATTATGAGTGCGGGACACATTCTTGATGCAAATTTTGAAATGCCTTTCCTTCTAAAAAATGGAATGATAGAAGATGTAGCTTCTACAATAGATATTTATGTTCTTAAATATGGATTTAAATTATTCAATTTTTCTATGGCGACTGCAGCCGGAATCTTTAAAAATGTTGTTAATATTTTGCTTTTAGTATTAGCAAATTCTGTTGCAAAAAAAGCTGGTGAGGAGCGACTTATATGATGAATTATTCATATTCCAAAGCAAGAATGAAAACTCGTTTAGAAGATATTATTTTTTATACATTTAATTTTTTGATTTTAGCTTTTTTAGTAATAGTAACACTTTATCCATTTTTAAATACAATCGCAATTTCATTCAATGATGGATTAGATTCTGTTAGGGGAGGAATAAAACTTCTACCTAGAAAAGTTACATTACAAAATTATATAGCACTTTTTACAACCGACCAGATTTTTAGAGCGTTTTTTATTTCTGTATCAAGAACTATTTTACAAACAGCGATAAGTGTTTTTTGTACTTGTATGCTTGCATATTCATTAAGTCGGAAAGAATTTTTAATTAAAAAACCGCTTACAACAATTCTTGTAATTTCAATGTATGTAAATGCCGGAATTATTCCAAATTATATACTTATAAAAAAATTAGGTTTATTAAATAATTATTTAGTTTATATTATTCCAAATATGATTGATGTTTTCAATTTTATTCTTGTTAGAACTTATATCAACAGTTTGCCTGATAGTTTTGTTGAATCGGCAAGAATTGATGGTGCAAATGAATTTAAAATCTTTATGGAAATTATAATGCCTTTAATAATTCCTTCTGTTGCTATGATTTGTCTTTTTGTTGCAGTTGGTGCCTGGAATAGTTGGTTTGATACTTATTTGTATGCATCTCCAAAAACAAATTTACATTCATTACAATATGTTTTGATGCAATTTTTACAATCTAGTCAAAATCAAAGTTCTTCTGCTGCTGATGCCAACGCAATGGCTGTCGCTGCTGCTGCGGGAAGTTCATCTGCTATGGTAACTCCAGTTAGTATAAGAGCATCTATAACAGTGATTGCAACTCTTCCAATTTTAATTGTTTATCCGTTTGTTCAAAAATATTTTGTTGTAGGAATGACGATTGGTGGCGTAAAAGAATAAAATTTATAAAAATATATTTCCTCCGAAAATACATTTTGAGAGGTCTTTTCATTGGAGAAAAGACCTCTCTTTTTTTTAAGCAATAATTGCTTTTACAAAAACTTCTTTTACATTAGAATCTGCTTTTACAACAAGTCCATCTGCTTTTCCATTTTTTACTTCAAGAGAAACATTTCCGACATTGTTTTTATTTTCTACAGAAATATGATAAGTTATTCCTCTAAAAATTCTAGTAAATTCAGCTTGTTTTACATGTTTTGGAAGTCTTGGTTCAATTTCAAGCCCATTGTGTTGAGGTCTCAATCCACAAATATATTGAGAAAGAGCAACAAAGTTCCAGGCAGCTGTTCCTGTGAGCCAAGAATTTTTTGCTTCACCTTCACGTCTAGCTTCTTTTCCTGCAACCATTTGTGAATAAACATAAGGTTCTGTTCTGTGAATATCTGACCATTTGTCTTCTACCCAAACTGGAGCGATTTTTGTGTAATGTTCCCAAGCATCATCAGGTCTTCCGTTTACAATTTCACCAATTATAACCCAAGGATTGTTGTGACAGAAAATTCCGCCGTTTTCTTTATATCCTGGTGGATAAGATGAAACTTCTCCAAGTTCAACATGATAATCTTGATAAGCTGGCCAAAGAATTACAATTCCATATTTTGAATCAAGATATTTTTTTACGCTGTCAAGAGATTTTTGTGGATAACCTTTATCTGCACCAACTTTTGCCATTGTTCCAAAGCCTTGTGTTTCAATGAAGATTTTTCCATCTTTACATTCGTTAGAACCGATTTTATTTCCAAAATCATCATAAGCTCGAACGTACCATTCTCCATCCCAGCCGGCAGTGCAAATTGCTTCTTCCATTTTTTTGCAAAGTTCTTCAGCATGTTTTGCTTCTTCTTCATCACCCATAAGACGACACATTGCTGCATAATCTGGAGTAACAAATACAAACATTTGTGCAATCATAACAGATTCTGCATTTTTTCCATCTTTATTAGTTGAAGTTTGGAAAGAATCGTTTGGATTTGTAGAAAAACAGTTTAAATTCAAACAATCATTCCAGTCTGCTCGTCCAATAAGCGGAAGTCCGTGTGGTCCCATGTGTTTTGGAATATAATTGTAAGAACGTTTTAAGTGTTCAAACATTGTAGCTTTATTTGTTTCTGAATTATCAAAAGGAACATCAACTTTTAAGAAATCTGTATCGCCTGTTTCGCGAATATAGTTTCCAACTCCAAGAACAAGCCAAAGTGGATCATCATTAAAGTTTGAACCAATATCAGCGTTTCCACGTTTTGTGAGAGGTTGAAATTGATGATATGCAGAACCATCTTCAAATTGTGTTGCTGCAACATCATAAAGTCTTTCTCGAATTCTAGAAGCAGGAAGTTGATGAGCGGCACCAAGCATATCCTGTGATGTATCGCGGAAACCAAGTCCACGACCAATTCCACTTTCAAAATAAGATGCAGAACGTGCAAAATTGTAAGTAACAACACATTGATATTGATTCCAAATTGCCATTCTGTCGAGTTTTTCATCTCCAGTTTTAATAACGAAATGAGAAAGTGTTTCGTCCCAGAATTTTTTCAAATCATCATAAGCGGCTAAAACTTTTTCTTTTGAATCAAATTTATTTTGCAAAATATATGCTTTTTCTTTATTTATAATTCCAGAAGCAGTATTTGTTCTTAAAAGTCCAGCTTTTAATGCTTTTTCTTTATCTTCTTCAGAAAGGAATTTTTTATCATTTTCGTTTTCAATATAACCGAGTACAAAAATTAAAGTTTTTTCTTCACCAGGTTTTAATGTAATATTTACACGATGAGAAGCAATTGGAGACCATCCATCAGCAATAGAATTTCCTGATTTTCCAGCAAGAACAGTCTGAGGATTTGATATAGAATTATAAAGTCCTAAGAAAGTTTCTCTGTCTGTGTCAAATCCATCTATTTTTTGATTGCACCAATAAAATGCAAAATGATTTCTTCTCTCTCTGTATTCAGTTTTATGATAAATTGCACTTCCTTCAATTTCAACTTCTCCTGTAGAAAAATTTCGCTGGAAGTTTTGGCAATCATCAGAAGCATTGTAAAGACACCATTCAACAAAAGAAACTAAACTGATTTTCTTTTCTGATTTTCCATCATTTCTTAAAGTTAGCATTTCTACTTCGCAGTTTTCGCCGTTTGGAACAAAATAAAGTGCTTCAGCTTCCAAATCATTTTTTTTGGAAATAAATTCTGTATATCCAAATCCGTGATGACATTCATAAAAATCTAATTCTGTTTGTGTTGGTTGCCAGCCTGGATTCCAAATAACATTATCATCTTTTATGAAAAAATAATGACCATTGTTATCTAATGGCATGTCATTGTAGCGGTAACGAGTTAAACGTCTAAGACGAGCATCTGTGTAAAAAGAATATCCACCAGAAGTGTTTGAAATAAGAGAGAAAAATTTTTCACTTCCTAAATAATTAATCCATGGATATGGAGTTTTTGGTGTAGTGATAACATATTCTCTGTTTGTATCATCAAAGTGTCCAAATTTCATATAAGGCCTCAGATAAAAAAGAATAACATTTTCAATTTTACGAAAACGTTGTAGTAATTTAATTATACAATAGTTATTTTTAAAGTCAATTAGAAAAAAATCTTTAATTTTAGTAAAAATTAGCGTTGAGTTTTTAAATTAACAACTGTTCCACCTTTTAAAATTCTTCCAGAAACAATTATTTTTGAATTAACGTAATTTGTTTTGTTTTCTATTTTTTGAATTAATTTTTCTGCCATTAAATTTCCCATCGTGACGCCATCTTGTTCATAAGTTGTTAATGGAGGAATCATCATAGAAGTAAGCATAATTCCATCATAGCCAACAATACTGATATTTTTTCCGGGAGTTAAATTTCTACTATCTAATTGCCGAATTCCTCCAAGTGCAGAATAATCATCAGGATAAAATATGCAAGTTGGAGGATTTTTTAAATCTAGAAGAATGTTTGTTGCTTCCGAACTTGTGATTGGGTCGTTGTAAAGTCCTTGAATAAAATATTCTTTTGGAATTGAAATATTATGAGATTTACAAATTTCTTTAAAAACAGAAAGTCGTTCTTGAGTTACTAAAGTATTTTCTCCATGAATTATTGCAATTTTTTTATGTCCCATTGAAATTACGTATTCTACAAGTTCAGACATTCCTCTTTTGTTATCACTTATGATGGCAGTGTGATTTTCATCATAAAAATAATCAAGCGTAACAGATGGAATTTCACTTTTAAGTAAAGTTTGTATTCCTGGCTTATCAAAATCTGAACTGACAATAGCAACTCCATCAAAATTTCTACTTTTTATATGATTGTAATAATCATAAGTAATTGATGGATTTTTTGTTGTAAAAGTGATGTCAAAACCTTTTTCTAAAGCAACAGTTTGCAATCCACCAATAATTTTTGCAAAATACTGATGTTGAAATCCTGCACCAGTTTTATCTTCAAAAATGACGCAAATATTGTTAGTTTTATTTGTTCTGAGAGTTCTTGCTGCAAAATTAGGATGATAATCCATTTCTTCAGCTTTTGTCTTTATAAATTTTATTGTTTCTTCACTAATTTCTGGACTTCCTTTTAGTGCTTTACTTACAGTAGAAAAAGAAACATTACATTCTTTAGCGATGTCTTTTAGTGTTGTCATTAAAAAACTCCAGAAAAAATTCGTTTAATATAACTATACTTCCTTATTGAAGTTTTCGCAAACGTTTTCGATAGTGAAATTTACCTAATATTTAAATGAAATTTTATTATGAAGTGTGATTTTATGTTTTTTTGTGATTGAATTTGTAAAAAAACTGGTGATTTTGACAATTGTTGATTATGATTTTTGTCTATCACCAGTTTTAAGTTTTTATTCTATAATAAAGGTTTCATAGATGTCATATATGCTCTAAGTTTTCTTCCTACAACTTCAATAGGATGATTTCTAATTTCTGCATTAACATCTACTAATTCTGCATTGTTTACAGAATTGTCTTTTAAATTTAAACCTTTTCCAATTACATCTGTGTGAATATTTTGCATAAATTCTTTCTTTAAAAGAGGAACTGCTGCATTGCTGAATAAATAGCAGCCGTATTCTGCTGTATCAGAAATTACACGATTCATTTCGTAAAGACGTTTTCTGTCTATTAAGTTTGCAATTAATGGAACTTCGTGTAAAGATTCATAATAAGCAGATTCTGGTTTTATTCCTGCATCAACCATTGTTTCAAACGCAAGTTCACAACCTGCTTTTACCATTGCAACAAGTAAAATTCCTTTATCAAAATATTCCTGCTCAGAAATTTCTTCAGAAGATTCATTATTTTTTTCAAAAGCAAGTTTTCCAGTTTCTTCTCGCCAAGTTAAAAGATTATAATCTTTGTTTGCCCAATCTTTCATCATTGTTGTAGAGAATTCACCAGAAATAATATCATCCATGTGTTTTTGATAGAGTGGTGTAAGAAGCTTTTTGATTTCTTTAGAAAGTTCATTTGCTTTAATTTTTGCAGGATTAGAAAGTCTATCCATCATATTTGTAATTCCGCCCCATTTTAAGGCTTCTGAAACTACATTCCATCCGTGCATTAAGAATTTTGTTGTATATTCTGGAGAAAGACCTTCTTCAATCATTTTATCATAACAAACAATTGTTCCAGCTTGTAACATTCCGCACAAAATTGTCTGTTCACCCATTAAGTCAGATTTTACTTCTGCAACAAAACTAGATTCCAAAACTCCAGCTTTGCTTCCGCCCATTCCAACTGCTAATGCTTTTGCATAAGACCAGCCTTTTCCTTCTGGATCGTTTGCAGGATGAACAGCAATTAAATCTGGTACACCAAATCCGCGTTCAAATTCATGATAAACTTCTGTTCCAGGACCTTTTGGAGCACACATGATAACTGTAATATCAGGACGAATAATCATTCCTTCTTCAATCATATTAAAACCATGTGAATACCAAAGTGCAGAACCTTTTTTCATTAATTTTTGAACTTCTGTAATAACTGGAGTATGTTGTTTATCTGGAGTAAGATTTCCTACTAAATCTGCTGTAGGAATCATTTCTGCGTAAGTTCCTACCTTAAAACCATTTTCTGTAGCATTTTTCCAAGATTGGCGTTTTTCTGAAATAGCAGATTCACGAAGTGCGTAAGATACGTCTAATCCTGAATCACGGAGACATAATCCTTGATTTAATCCTTGTGCTCCACATCCTACAATTACAATTTTTTTGCCTTTAAGAGCATTTACTCCATCTGCAAATTCATCTTTTGACATTGAACGACAATGTCCCAACTGAAGGCGAGCTTCACGCCAAGGAATTTTGTTGAAATAATTTTCACCCATTTTTATCTTACCTCGATTTATTTTATTTCAGAGTTACTTTTAAAAACTGAGTTTTTAGAGTTTCCCCTTTAATTTAAAATTTATATCATTTATATAGTATAAAAATTTACTAGATGTTTCAAGGTTTTGTTAATTTTGATTAAAAATCTTAAGTATTTTTTAAGAAAAATTATTTTAAACTAAAACTTTCTGGTAAAAGTTCTTCTAAAGAAAATGTTTTTATTTCATTTTTTGAATTTGCTAAAATGATTTTAAAATCTTTAGAACAAAATTCAGCCATCACTTGACGACAAATTCCGCATGGTGAACAAAAATCATCAATTTTGCCATTTTTTCCACCAACAATTGCAATTGCACAAAAATCTTTTTCGCCTTCACTTATTGCCTTAAAAAATGCAGTTCTTTCGGCACAATTAGTTGCTCCATAAGTTGCATTTTCAATATTGCAGCCTGTAAAAATTTTTCCATTTTTTGTGAGAAGTGCTGCTCCAACGTGAAAATTTGAATACGGGGCGTACGAAAATTCTAGCATTGAAGATGCTTTTTTTATTAAATCTAGTTCTAAATTCATAAAAATATTTTAACTTTACCTTTGTAAAAAGAAAAGAAAAATCACTATTTTTTTTTCGATATTTTTTGTATATTGTCGTTTATGAAATATTCTTTAGTTATTTTTGATATGGATGGAACAATTCTCAACACTTTAGATGATATGACAGATTCTATTAATCATATCTTAACTCTGCATAATTTACCAAATCATAAAATTGATGATGTAAAATATATGGTCGGAAACGGAATTCCTAAACTCGTAGAAAGAGCTATTCCAAAAGGAAAAGAAAATCCTGAATATGATGCGATTTTAAAAGAATTTATTGAATATTATGAATCTCATAGTGCAATAAAAACTGCACCTTACGAGGGAATTGTTGAGTGTATAAAAAAACTTCATCAAAATGGAATAAAAATCGCAGTTAATACAAATAAAGTTGAATCTGCTGCAATTACGTTGTGTGATGATTATTTTCCAAATTTGTTTGATATTATTTCTGGAAGTAAAAAAGGAATTCCTCCAAAACCCGCTCCTGATGGAATTTATGAAATTTTAAATAGAGCAAAAATGTCATTGGATGAAGTTCAAAAAAATCATACTGCAGTTTTTATTGGCGATTCTGATGTTGATATACAAACTGGAATGAATGCCGGTCTTGATGTAATTGGTGTTGATTGGGGCTTTCGCGGAAGAAAATTTCTTGAAGAAAATGGTGCTCCTTTAATAGTAGATAATGCTGATGAATTACTTAATTTTATTGTAAATAAAAATTAAATTGTAAAAGACGTTTCAATTAATTATAATACTTTTATGTTTTACGATTATTATGATGTTGCCGTTGTTGGTGCTGGTCATGCTGGAATAGAAGCCGCTTTAGCTTGTGCTAGAATGGGACTTAGAACTGTTTTAATTACTCAAACTCCAGATTCAATTGCTCGAATGAGTTGTAATCCTTCTATTGGAGGAATTGCAAAAGGAAATATTGTAAGAGAAATTGATGCTCTTGGTGGAGAAATGGCAAAACTTATAGATAATTCTATGATTCAATTTAGAATGCTTAATAAAAGTCGTGGTCCTGCCGTTCAGTCCCCTCGTTCTCAAGCTGATAAAATTACTTATTCTATGCTTGCACGTAAAATTTGTGAAAAAGAAAAAAATCTTTTCACCTTAATGGACACTGTTATTGATATTTTGACAACTGCTTCATCAACTCCTTTACCACCAAATGCAGATTCTCAAGCAGAAAAAGGCACAATTCCTGGAGAAAGTAGACATTCTGGAGAAACAGATGCTGCAAAAAGTGGAATGCGTCAAAAAGTTACGGGAATTGTTACTGAACGTGGAAGAATAATTCCTGTACGTTCTGTCGTTCTTACAACAGGAACTTTTTTGGGTGGAAGAATTTTTATTGGTGAATATGATGCTCCTTGTGGAAGAGTTGGCGAACCTGCGGCGTATGGTCTTACAGAAAGTTTACATCGTTTAGGTTTTACTACAGGAAGATTAAAAACAGGAACTCCACCAAGAATTCTTCGTAAAACAATAGATTTTTCTAAAATTGAAGAACAGGTTGGAGATTCCCAAGTAATTCCTTTTAGTTTTGAAACAAAAAAGATTGAGCGACCAATGGTTCCTTGTCATATTGTTTATACAAATTCAGAAACTCATAAAATAATTCGGGAAAATATAAATCGTTCACCTTTATATTCTGGAAAAATTCATGGAATTGGTCCAAGATATTGTCCGTCTATTGAAGATAAAGTTATGCGTTTTGCAGAAAGAGATCGTCATCAGATTTTTGTTGAACCAGAAGGACTTGAAACAGACGAAATGTATTTAAATGGACTTTCTTCAAGTTTGCCAGAATGTGTTCAAGATGCTTTTTTACACACGATGACAGGTTTTGAAAATGCAGTTCAAAGTCGTCCAGGTTATGCAGTTGAATATGATTTTGTTGAACCAACTCAACTTTATCCTTCTTTAGAAACAAAAAGAGTTGCAGGATTGTTTAATGCTGGACAGATTAATGGAACTTCTGGATACGAAGAAGCTGCTGGGCAAGGTTTAGTTGCTGGAATTAATGCCGCACTTTATGCAAAAGCTCATATAAAAAATTGTGGTCCATTATCTGCAATTCCTTCTACAATGAATGGAATTCCTACAAGTATGGAAGAGTCTTCTTTTAAGCTAAAAGCAATAATGTCGCTAGAAGAAAAACACCAATTTGCTGAAATTTCTGCTCGTGAAACAAAACAATTGAATGATTTTATTGCAAATTTTCAAAAAAATGCAGGTTATGAAAAATTTGAAATCATTCCAGAATATAAACCTTTAGTTCTTAGAAGAGATGAAGCGTATATTGGCGTTTTAATTGATGATTTAGTAACTTTAGGAACAAAAGAACCTTATCGAATGTTTACTGCTCGTGCCGAGTACAGATTAAAACTTCGTCATGACACCGCTGATAAACGACTTACAAAATATGCTTATGAATGTGGATTAAAAACTCAATCACAATATGATGCAGTTTGCGAAAAATATGCGCGTCTTGAAGAAATTGAAGCACAAATATTAAAATCACCAGAAATGGAAAATCCAGGGTATCCAGAAGAAGAATGGAATGAAGCAAAAATTGAAGTAAAATATAAATATTACATAGAAAAACAAGATAAAAGAGTAGAAAAACTTCACAAAATGGAAAATACACATATTCCACCCGATTTTGATTATGGAAGTATTCCTTCTCTTTCAGCAGAATCTCGTTTAAAATTAGAAGAAGTTAGACCAATCACCTTAGGTCAGGCAAACAGAATTTCAGGAATTCGTAATTCCGATATTATGTTATTGATGGTTTATTTAAAAAGATAAATCTCTCCGGCATTTTTTATAGTTCAAATAAAAAATCTATAAAAAATTTGTGATGATGCTCTAAATCTTCAGGTTCTTTTTCTTTTGGAGGAAGAGGCTTTCTTTTTGGTGGAAAGTCATCTTCCAGTTTTGGAGGAAAAAATTCTCTTTTTGGTTTTCTTTTTAATTCTTTTTCAAAATTTCTTCGATTATTTTTTCTAAAATCTTCAGGTCTATCTTTTGAAGGTTTTTGTTTTTTATCATCTTTATTTTTTTCTGTTTCATGATTTTCTTCAATTATTGTAGTGATTGTGATTTTGTTTGAATTCTTTTTTTCCTGCGGGATAACTTTTTTTGAATTTGCAAAAATTGTTCCACTTGATAAAATTGAGAAAAACCCAATAATTGTTATTGTTTTTATAATTTTTTTCATTTTGTACTCCCGTCTAAAATTAGACTTTTTTGATTTTGTTTATGTTTTCAATATAGTTTTTTTTTGAACAGAAATCTTTAAACTTTTGTAAGACAAAAATAAGGAAATTCTTATTTTATTTTTGTTCCATTTTGTTCCATTGATGTGAATAATCTTTTATAATAATTTTATGAAGAAGATTTTAAGTTTATTTGTTTTTTTATTATCTTTTTTTCTGTTATTTTCCCAATCAGATGGTTACAGAGGGCAAAGAAAAACTCTAGATAATGTAGATGGAAAAATTGTAAATATATCATATTCTTCAAGTAATAAATGTTTAGATATATTTTTTTCAGTTCCAGTTGATCCTAGAAGTCTTTCTGGAAATAATATTTTTCTTGATAATTCACCGATTGGACGAAATGTAAAAATCACTTTTAATAAAGATGGAACCCAAGCAAGAGTTTTTGTAAACGACGCTCCTCCTTTTACGGTAAAAGTTAATAATGTAAAAAGTTATAATGGAAAAAATCTTCCTTCTTATTCAAAAAAAATATTTTAAAGGAAATATATTTTATGGAAAAAATATTAATTGTAGAAGATGATGATGGAATTAGCGATTTTGTAAAACTAGAATTGGAACATGAAGGTTTTCAAACTTTAATTGCAAAAGATGGTCGTGAAGCGTTAAATTTTTTTGAAAGTTTTTCACCAGATTTAATTTTGCTAGATGTTATGCTTCCAAAATTGAGCGGACTTGAAGTTTTAAGAAGAATAAGAAAATCATCAAAAATTCCTGTAATTATGGTAACTGCAAGAGGAGAAACTTACGACCGGGTAAATGGACTTGATGCCGGTGCAGATGATTATCTTCCAAAACCATTTGAAATTGAAGAACTTTTAGCAAGAATGAGAGCGGTTTTTCGACGTTCAAAATTTTCTGAGGAAGAAGCAAAAATCTATAAAATTCAAGAAATTGAACTTAACATCGAAAGTATGAAAGTTACCGTCGGAAAAAATACAATCGATTTATCAAAAACTGAATTTTTAATGTTAAAACTTTTAATGGAAAATAAAAATAAAGTTTTAAGTCGCGATAAAATAATTGATGAAATTTGGGGAACAGAACATTTTATTGATATAAATACCGTTGATGTTTATATTGGTTATCTTCGGGCAAAAATAGATCAAGTTTTGAAAAAAACGTATATAAAAACTGTTCGCGGTTCTGGTTATATGATGATTGATGAGGAATAATTTTGCAAAAAAAAGACTTTCATTCAGTTGCAGTTCGGCTTGCATTTAGATTTTCCATTTTAGTAACAATTGCAGTAATTTTACTTTCATTTAGTTTTATCGCAATGTTAAATCTTATTGTTCAAAATCAAAAATCTGAAGAACTTTACAGAGCGGTAAAAATTATTGAAAAAGGAATAAAAGAATCAGAAAATTCTAAAATCATTTTAGAATATGAAAAAATTCAACTTCCATATTTTATTTCTTATGTCGTTTATGAAAAATCACAAAATGGAGAAAATTTAATTATAGGAACAAACGACCCTTATCTTCCAATTTTGCCACTTACAAAAAAGAAGGCAAAAAAATATTTAGAAAAAGATTTTTTTATTGATGGAGATTTGAACATTTTTTATTTTACAGAAATTTTTAAAAATCAAAAAAAATTATCACAAATTATGATTGAAACTTCTTTAAATATGGAAACAGATTCTTTTACAAGAATGTCAAAACAAGTTCCAAAAAATATTTTATTTTTTATTCCGCCAGTTTTAATTTTATCTTTTTTTATTTCACTTTTTATTACAAAACGAACAATTCTTCCTGTAAAAAAAATTACTGCAACCGCAAAAAAGTTAAGTTTTTCTAATTTAGATACTTTGCTGCCCGTTTCTAAAAATGATGATGAAATTGATGATTTGGCGAATACATTTAATAATTTGTTTAAAAGATTAAAATCAGATTTTGAACGAGAACGTCAATTCACAAGCGATGTTTCTCACGAATTAAAAACTCCAATCGCCGTAATTTTAGGGCAAACAAATCTTTTAAAACGTTGGGGAAAAAATGATTCTGTACAATTAGAAAAATCACTTGACTCAATCATAAAAGAAGCAAAATCAATGTCGAATATAATAGAAAATCTTTTGCAAATGTCTAGAATTGAAAACGGAAAAATAAAACCAAATTTGGAAAATTTTCGCATTTTTGATTTGTTTGAGCGAGTTAAAGAAGAAGTTTTTAGTATAGATTCAGAAATTCAGTTTGAAATAAATTGTGATGAAAAAAAATATATAATTTCAGATAAAGAATTACTTCACCAGGTTTTTATGATTATAGTTTCAAATAGCATAAAATATTGTAAAGCAGCAAATGTTTTTCCTGTAAAAATAATCTGTTCGTTTACAAAAGAATCAGAAATTTTAAAAATTTCTATAAAAGATAATGGAATTGGTTTTGATGAAAAAACGAAAATTCATGCTTTTGAACGTTTTTATCGTGGAGATGAAGCTCATTCTCGTTCTGCTGGTGGCAGCGGATTGGGACTTTCCATTGCAAAAACAATTATAAATTCTATGGACGGTTCAATTTTTGCAGAAAATAATCAAGGTGCAGAAATTATAATTCTATTAAAAGAATAAATTAAAAATAAGAATCTTCTTATAAAAATCTTAGAAAAAAAGCAAAGTTCTCTCTTAAAAAAAATGGTTTAATAAAATCAGATTGAAAATCAAAACAATTATTAAAGAGGAATTTTTATGAAAAAGTTTTATTATATCGGATTTTTTATTTTTGTTAGCATTTTATTTTCTAGTTGTATAATTTTAGATTTTGATGAATGTCGTTATGACGCACCAAAACTTATTGTAAAAAATGAATCTCAGAAGAAAGGTTATAATGCCTGTTATATTTCAAATGTTTATTATAAAACTTCAAAATATGATAATTGGTCTGAACTTTGGTCAAATGCTGATTTTTATGATGATTATTATAAAACTTTTTATTTAGATGAAGATTTTTATTATTTTTGTGTAAGAATTGTCTATCCAAATATGAGTAATCGTTATGATTATTATGATGATTTTATGACAAATTCTAAAGAATATTTGGAATGTGGAGATAAAGCGGTTCTTGTTTTTGATGGTGATGAGATTAATTTTTATAAAAAATAAATCGGGCAATATTTAAAAAAGTTATTCGGGCAAAAAAAAAGACTGTCTTAAAAAAAATTAATTCTTTTAAGGCAGTCTCTTTTTTTAGGTTAAAGAAACACTAAAATTCTTTTTTTTCTGTCTTACGTCTTTTATTCAAAAGTTTTCTTTCAAGAGTTGTTTTCTTTTGATGAAGAGTTGCAGAAGGTTTTACGAAGTATTCTCGCTTTTTGTATTCGCGAATAATGCCTTCTTTTTCTACCATGCGTTTAAAGCGTTTAATTGCTTTTTCAATGTTTTCTGAATCTTCTACATTGATAGTTGCCATTTTTGTGTCACCTCCTGTTGTTCGGAAATACCGTAAAAACGTTAATTATTTTATAAAAAAATAAAATAAATTTCAAGATTTCAATTCTCGTAAATTATGAAAATTGTGCCTGTCTTAATTTGTAATATGCTCCTTTTTTATCCATCAATTCTTGAGGAGTTCCACTTTCTACAATTCCATTTTTATCAATTACAAAAATTCTATTTGCATTTTGAATGGTAGAAAGTCTGTGAGCAATTACAAAACTTGTTCTTCCTTTCAAAAGATTAGCAATTCCTGCCTGAACTAAAAGTTCTGTTTTTGTATCGATACTAGAAGTCGCTTCATCAAGAATTAATATTTTTGGAGAAGAAAGCATTGTTCGTGCAAAAGCAACTAATTGCCTTTGTCCATTGCTAAGTTCTCCGCCACGAGCAGTTAATTTTGTGTTGTATCCATCTTTTAATTTTGAGATAAAATCATCAGCATGAACCGCTTTTGCAGCATTTATAATTTCTTCATCAGAAGCATCTAATTTTCCATAAACGATATTTTCCCGTATTGTTCCGCTAAAAATATAATTATCTTGAGTCATTATTCCCATTTTTGTTCTAAGACTTTCTAGTTCAATGTCTTTTATATTTTTACCATCAATAAGAATTTCACCACTTTGAATATCATAGAATCTGCTGATTAAATTTACGATTGTAGATTTTCCCGCTCCTGTTGGTCCTACAAGTGCAATTGTTTCTCCGGCTTTTACATCAAAACTAACATTTGAAAGAACATTTACATCTTTTTCATAAGCAAAAGTTACGTTTTTAAAACTGACATCACCTTTAATATTATCAATTTTTTGTGCATTTTCAGAATTTATGATAGTTGGTTTTGTATCGATTATTTCAAAAATCCGTTCTGCACCGCTTGCTGATTTTGTAAATTGATTATAAAAATTACTTAAATTCATAATTGGCTGCCAGAACATTCCGACATAACTTCCAAAAGCAATATAAGTTCCTATAGAAACGTTATCAATTCCAATAACTTTTATACCAATAAGATACAAAGCCATTGTACCAACGCTCCAACATAAATCAATCCAAGAACCAAATCCATCACACCATCTAACTGCTCTGATAAATTCTTTTCTGTCTGCCCAAACTAAATCTTCAAAAGTAGTTTGAGTTTCTTGTTCTGCATGAAAACTTTGAATAATTTTAATTCCAGATAAATCCTCATTTACAAATGCGTTCATATTCGAAGATTTTTGTCTTTGTGCTTTCCAATGTTTTTCAGCTTTTCTTGAAATTAATACAATTCCAAGAATCATAAAAGGCAAACTGCAAAGTGCGGCAAGAGCTAATCTCCAGTTCTTTACAAACATAATTACAAGAACTGCAATTACGGAGATAATATTTGGAATAAAAGTTGTGATTGCATTTTCAATTACATCTTTTAATGAATTTGTATCGCCAATTATTCTTGCTAGAATTTTTCCAGAAGGACGTGAATCAAAAAAAGATAAATCTAAAGTTTGAATATGGTCGTACAATTCTTGCCGAAGATTTTGAATCACTTTATTACTTGTTTTTGCCATAACAATCATTCTGATTTTAATTGCCATAATAGCGAGCAAATTTAATCCACCTGCAATTAGAACAATGCGAATAAATCCAAAAAAATCTTTCGGAATTATGTATTTATCAATTGCACGTTCATACAAAAGTGGATTTATTAAATCTATAACAGTTCCAAATGCCATCATCGTAAAAACTAAAATAATTGTCTTTTTATAATTAAAAAGATACTTAAAAAGGCGAGGCATCGTTTCAAAAATTGATTTTTTTACTGTTTTTTCATCTATTTTATAACTATTCATTTTTTACCTTTGTTTTATTAAACATAAAATGAGTTTAATATTGAGAATCGTAAGTTTCCTTGTAAAGTCCGTTATGATTAATCAATTCTTCATGAGTTCCGCTTTCTACAACAGAACCATTCTCCAAAACGATAATTTTATCTGCATTTCTTACAGCACTAATTCTGTGAGCAATAATGATTTTTGTCATTCCTTTTAATTCTGATAAAACTTCTTGAATTTCATGTTCAGTTTCTGTATCTAAAGCGGAAGTTGAATCATCAAGAACTAAAATTGGTGTTTTTCTTGCAAGCGCTCGTGCAATTGTAATTCTTTGTTTTTGACCTCCGCTTAAACCAACTCCACGTTCTCCAATTACTGTTTGTTCTTTTTCTTCCATTTTGTTAACAAATTCTGCACTGTGAGAAAGTTCTAAAGCGAGTTTTACTTGGGCGTTTGTAATTGTTTTTCTTTCTCCAAGTTTAATATTTCCTTCGATAGTGTCGCTAAAAAGGAAAACATCCTGCATAACACAAGTAATTGCTTTTCTTAAAGTTTGAAGAGGAAGATCTTTTATATCTATTCCGTCTATTTTTATACTACCGCTAGAAACATTGTACATTCTTTTTAAAAGGTTGATGATTGTCGTTTTTCCAGAACCAGTTGCTCCCATTATTCCAAGTGTTTGTCCAGATTTTATTTCAAATGAAACATTTTTTAAAATATCTCTTCCGTTAGAAGAATATGTTACATTTTCAAAACAAACATCACCATTTATATCTGCCATAGGAAAAAGTTGTGCTCCAGAGATTTCAACAGAATCATCATCATTTTGAGCCGCATTTAATGGAGATTCGTCTTTTATTTGAGGAATTTGTTCATAAATTTTGTTCAATTTTTTTATACTTGCTTTTGCTGAAGAAATTCCATTTGTGAGCCAACCAAGCATTTCCATTGGCCAAACAATATTTCCTGCGTAAGAAATCATTGCCATAAGCTGACCTATTGTCATTTTTTGACCATTTACATCTTTTATAACAAAAATTCCGCCAATCAAAAGAACTGCTACAGAAATTGTTCTTGTAATAATTTGTATGATTGGATTGTATTTTACAAAAACGCGAGATAAATCAATATTTAATTCATAATATTTTTGATTATGTTTATGAAATTTGTTAATTTCAAATCCTTCCCGAGCAAACGCTTTTACAGTTCTAATTCCCGCAAGATTTTCTGCCGCAGTGTTGTTTAGTTCTGAATTTTCTTGTGAAACTTCTCCAAAAATAGAATCTAATTTTTTTTCCATTTTAATTGCTACAAAAGCAGAAAGTCCCATTCCAATTATTGGAATTATTGAAAGTAAAAAATTAATTCTTACCATAAAATACATTGATGTAATTGTTCTGATGATAACTTCTGCCATCAAAATTCCCATAAAAGCAGTGATATCCCAAATTCTATCAACATCATTTGTAACTCGACTCATAAGTTCGCCAGAATTTATACCATCAAAAAAATTTGCACTTAAACTTTGTATTTTTTTAAAAAGATTGATTCTTATTTCTGAAGCAATTTTAGAACCGCTCCAATCACATAAAAATTCTTTCGTGTATTGGAAAATGCATCTTCCAACGCCAATGCCTAAAGTTCCGAGTAAAAGAATTTTTAACGGTTCCATATTATGAGCAATAATAACATCATCAACTATATGCTGAAGAATAATTGGTGCATACATATCTAGCAGAATGCTAAAAATTACTGCAAGAAGTGCAATAAAATAAAGAGGAAGATATTTTCTAAAATAAGAAAATAATTTGAGTTTGGTGTCCATAAATGTACCTAAAAGTCAAAAAGGCACCCTAAAAATCAAAACGCTTATAGAATTTGCAGTATAAAATAAAACTTGTTGAATGTCTAGTAAAAATATAGGTGTTTTATACTATATTTAATTCCTATTTCAAAAAATTGTTATAAAAGATATTATTTGATTATGTATTTTTATATGTTGTTTTTAGGAATTTTAGGTGGTGTTTGTTTTGGAATTCAAGGTCCTGTTAATACGGCTTTAGGAAAACGAACAGATGTTTTTCAAGCTTCATTAATTTCTTTTTTTGGTGGAATGATTATTTCTGGATTAATTGCTGTTTTTCTTGGAAATGGAGATTTTTTTCTTTTAAAAGAAGTTAAATTTTGGCAATGTCTTGGAGGCATTTATGGAATTATAAATGTTTGTGTGACAGTTGCAGCCATTCCTGTTTTGGGAGCAGCTCTTTCTTTTACTTTGATAATGTTAGGACAAATTCTTTCTGGTGCTGTAATTGATTTTTTTGGACTTTTCGGAAGTTTAAAAACTCAATTATCAATTTCTAGAATATTTGGAATTTTAATAATTATTATTGGAGTGATTTTAATTTATTTTGGAAGCATAAAAAAATCAGAAAAAGAAGTAAAATCAAACAAATGGAAAATCTTTTTTATGATAATTTCTTCTTTACTCGCAGGAATTTTAGGAGCAATGCAATCACCAACAAATGCTTCTCTTGCAAAACTTATAGGAAATTGGGAAGGAACATTTATTTCTTTTTTTGTAGGAACACTTGCTTTGATTTTAGTCGTTTTAATAAAAAATAAAGGACGATTAAAAACTATGAAAAATGTAGGAATAAAACCTTGGATGATGATTGGCGGTTCTTACGGTGTTTTAGGAATATTTTTAAATTTATATACAGTTCAATTTTTAGGAACAACACTTTTAGTTTCTTGCACAATGATAGGACAACTTTCTGCCGGATTAATAATTGATACTTTTGGATTAATTCAAACTAAAAAAGTAAAAATTAATTTTATAAGAATTTTCGGAATCATTGTAATTGCAATTGGAATATTACTTGCTTAGTTTTCCTAAAATTGTGAAAATTAGGAAAATAAAAATATCAACAGCAACAATTGTACTTCCAACAGGCGTTCCTCCTAAAATTGCAATTAATAATCCTGTTACAGAACAAAGAACAGAAATTATTGCGGAACAGACTGTTACTGATTTAAAACTTTTAAAAACTCTCATTGCGGAAATTGCAGGAAAAATTACTAAAGCAGAAATTAAAAGTGAACCAACTAAATTCATTGCTAAAACTATTATTATTGCAATTATGATTGCTATAAATAGATTATAAATTGAAGCGTGAGTTCCAACTGCTTGTGCAAAATTTTCATCAAAAGTAACAGCAAAAATCTTATTATAAAAAATTATAAAAGCAATGATTACCGCAAGTGAGAGAATAGAACATAACCAAACTTCACTTTTTTTTAGAGTTAAAATTGATGTTGAACCAAAAAGTGTACTGCAAACATCACCACTAAGATTTGTTGAAACTGAAAAAACATTCATAATCAAATATCCGATAGCAAGAGAACCAACAGAAATCATTGCGATTGCGGCATCACCTTGAATTTTTGTATTTTTTCCAGTTTTTAACAATAAAATTGCACAAATGATTGTAAGTGGCAAAACAAGAAACATATTATTTGAAAGATTTAAAACTGATGCAATGCAAATTCCGCCAAAAGCAACGTGAGAAAGTCCATCACCAATAAAAGAAAATCTTTTTAAAACTAAAGTTACTCCTAAAAGAGAAGAGCAGAGTGAAATTAAAACTCCAACAATAAAGGCGTATCTTACAAAAGAAAAACTAAAATATAGAATTAATTTGTCTATCATAATCTTTTATATCTCCAAAGAAAATTTTTTTTCCAATGTGTAGAATGTGTTTTGCATATTTTAAAGCCGCTTCTACATCGTGCGAAATCATAATAATTGTGATTCCGCTGTCATTTAATTTTTTTATAAGCGAATACATTTCTTCCGTCGCCTGAGAGTCTAATCCTGTTGTCGGTTCATCAAGTAAAATCATTTTTTGAGTTGCACAAAGAGCTCTTGCTAGTAAAACTCGTTGTTGCTGTCCGCCAGAAAGTTCTCTATAACATTTTTTAGAAAGATTTGTGATTTCTAATTGTTTCATAATTTTTTCTGCAAGATTTTTTTCTTCGGAATTATACCAAGGTCTTTTTTTGCAGCGAGATTGACATCCAGAAAGTACAATTTCTTTTACACTTGCAGGAAAATCTCTCTGAACGTCAGTTTGTTGTGGAAGATATCCAATTTCATCAGATAAAAGACCATCTCCAGTTTGAATTGTTCCAGAAATTGGTTTTAAAAGATGTAAAAGTGTTTTCATTAAAGTTGTTTTTCCAGAACCATTTTCACCAAGTATGCATAAATAATCACCTTTTGTTACTTCAAAATTTAAATTTTCCAAAATGATTTTAGAATTATAACCCAAAGTTAAATTTATACATTTTAAATGTGCCATAAAATGCCTCTAGTTTTTTAAAGAAATTTGAATTGTTTCAAGATTTTTTTGCATTTCTCCAATATAAGAAACTCCTGCAAACGCTTGCCTTAAAGTTACAGATTGCATTGAATTCATAGTAAGAATATCGCATTTTGGACGTTTTGCATTTTCAATTACGGTTTTTGCAATTTTTTTATTACTATTTTCAAGAACAATTACTGAATTGAGATTTAATTCATTCAGTTTATTCGCTAAAAACGCAACTGTTTCAAAACTAGCTTCTGTTTCTGCGGAACAACCTGCAAATGCTGCAAAATAATTTATATCATAATCATCTAAAAGATAACGGAAAGGAAATCTGTCGCAAAAAACTAATGTTTTATTTTGATATTCTGATGTTGCAGCTTTAAAACTAAAATCCATAGAATCTAATTTTTTTAAATATTCTTCTAAACGAGTTTGATATTCTAAAGCATTTTCTGGAACTAAAGAACATAAAATTTTTGTAAAATATTCACAGATGATTTTTGCATTTTTTAAAGAAAGCCAAACATGTTCATCGTAATCTATTTCATTTTCTTCATCGTGATTTTCATTATGATTTTCATCGTGATGATGTTCTGATTGCATTCCTTCTATAATTTCTTCCTCTTTTATATGATTTTTTAAAATTTTCATAAGATTTATAACAATCATATTTTTGTTAGTTGCATTTTCAAGAACTTCACCAATCCATTTATCACTTTCTCCACCGACGTACATTAAAACATCACAAGTTTTAAGATTTATAATATCTGTTGCCGAAGGTTGATAACTGTGTAAATCGACTCCATTTTTTACTAAAAGTGATAAAGTTGTTTTTGTGTCATTTTCAGTATCAATTATATTTCTAGCCCAATCATATTCTGGAAAAATCGTACAAATAATATTAACTCGATTTGAAGTGTCCATCTTTTTTGCTTTACAACTTACAAAAAGTGATAATGCTAAAATACAAATATAAAAAGTAATTTTTTTCAATTTTTTCCTCGTTTTTTAATTTTTTTGATTACAAATTTTACAAATTCCGTACAAAGTTGTTTTTTCTTTATCAATTTCAAATCCTTCTGTAATTTCTAAATTTGAAACTAAAGATTGAGCAACAGAATTTTCCAAATGAAAAATCTTGCCGCATTTTATACAAGACAAATGAATATGATTTCTACAATTTTCTGTATCTAAAAATTGATAAAAAGATTCTCTACTTTTTCCCGTTGTTCTTTTTATTTTTTGTTCCTGTTCAAGTTCAGCCAAGTTTCTGTAAACTGCACTTTTACTGATGTTTGAATCTTTTAATGCTTCTGAAATTTGTTTTGCCGTAAAACAAACATCTGGCGTATTTTTGAGAAAATTTAATAAAAGATTTCTTTGTTCAGTTTTATAAGTCATTTTTGTAAAATTGCGACTCATTCGCAAATTGTGTTCTAAATATAATGATGAGAAAAGTAAACGTCAATAGAGATTTGTAAAAAAAATCAAAATTTTAGAATTTATTGAATTACAGTTTTAAAATCATTATATTTGTAACAAGAATAAAAATTTTCTGTGATTTTCTATCAAATGGTAAAGATTGCAGATTGGAGTTATATATGATTAATTGGACAAATGCGGACAAATTATCTTCTTGGAAAAAATTAATGTCTTTAAAAGGAATGGTTTCTGTTGCAGATGAACTTTCTGGAGAAAATGCTTCTAAAAGAATTTCAAACTATTCTATTCCTATGGGGGCAAATCTTACTTTTAATTATGCAGCAAAACAAGTAAATGAACAAATCTTAAAAACTTTAGTAGAACTTGCGGATGAACAACAATTGGTGGAAAAATATCAAGATTTGCTTAATGGTTCTGTAATAAATACAGGCGAAAACAGAATGGTTTTACATCATCTTTTGCGTGGACAACTTGGAAATGATGTTATTGCAGATGGCGTAAACAAAAGAGAATTTTATTTAAATGAAGTAAAACGTATTTCAGAATTTGCAGAAAAAGTTCATTCTGGAAAAATTTTAAACGAAAAAGGTGAAAAATATACAACAGTTTGTCAAATTGGAATTGGTGGTTCAGATTTAGGACCTCGAGCAATGTATTTAGCGTTAGAAAATTGGGCAAAGAAAAATAATACTTTCAAAATGGATGCACATTTTATTTCAAACGTAGATCCTGATGATGCAGCAAGCGTAATGAATTCTCTTGATATTTCAAAAACAATTTTTATTTTAGTTTCAAAATCAGGAACAACTCTTGAAACTTTAACAAACGAATCTTTTGTAAAAGAATATATTAAAAAAGCAGGTTGCGAAGCTTCTAAACATATAATTGCAGTAACTTCAGAAACTTCTCCTTTGGCAAATAATCCTGCGTATATGCAGGCGTTTTATATGGACGACTATATTGGTGGAAGATATTCTTCAACATCAGGAGTTGGTGGAGCCGTTTTGTCTCTTGCTTTTGGTGCAAAAGTTTTCCAGGATTTCTTAGACGGAGCTGCAGAAGAAGATAAACTTTCTTTAAATAAAGATATTACAAAAAATGCAGCACTAATGGATGCTTTGATTGGCGTTTATGAAAGAAATGTTCAAAATTATCCTTCAACTGCAATTCTTCCATATTCACAAGCTCTTTCACGTTTTCCAGCACATCTTCAACAACTTGATATGGAATCAAATGGAAAATCTGTAAATCGTTTTGGAGAAAAGATTGATTATGCAACTGGACCTGTAATTTTTGGAGAACCTGGAACAAACGGACAACATTCATTCTATCAACTTTTACACCAGGGAACAGATATTATTCCTCTTCAATTTATTGCTTTTAGCGAAAATCAAACTGACGAAGATATTGTGATTGAAGATTCTACAAGTCAGAAAAAACTTTGTGCAAATGTTGTTGCTCAAATTGTAGCTTTTGCTTGTGGCAAAAAAGATGAAAATCCTAACAAATCCTTTGAAGGAAATCGTCCATCTAGTTTAATTTATGGAAATCAAGTAAATCCTAAAACTTTAGGTGCGTTACTTGCACATTATGAAAATAAAGTTATGTTTCAAGGTTTTGTCTGGAATGTAAATTCTTTTGATCAAGAAGGCGTTCAATTAGGCAAAAAACTTGCAAAAACTGTTCTTAGTGGAAATATGAGCGGAGCATTAAAAGCTTATTCAGATTTGCTTATTAAATAAAGTTGATTTTTATGCACGAAAACTGTATATTTTTTGTATAAATATGCAGTTTTTTGTGTAGGAAAAAAATGAAAGAACGACAATCACGCTTAAAAGCAATAAAAAATCTAATAAAAAATAATATCATCGAAAGCCAGGATGATTTATTAAGCCTTTTGCAAAAAGATGGATTTGAACTTACACAAGCAACTCTCAGCCGAGATTTAAAACTTCTAAAAGTCGGAAAAGTTCCTGACGGAAAATCTAGTTATATGTATGCACTTCCTGGTGAAGATGAAAATAGCGAAAGTGAAGCAATTTATGTTCAAGATTTTTTAAGAGGTTATGTAAGTATTGATTGGAGTAACAATATTGTTGTTATAAAAACTTTTCCAGGTCATGCAAATACCGTTTGTAATGCAATCGATAATTTAAATTTTGAAGAAATTTTGGGAACTGTCGCTGGGGACAATTGTATGTTTGCTTGTTTAAAAGAAGGTGTTTCTGGCGAAGATTTTATGCAGATTTTAAAAAAACATATTCCAAATATAGAAAGATAACTAAAAATCTGATTAATTTGTTGGAGAAAAATTTTTTATAATGATTTTTCCCCAACTAAAAAAATTATTTTGTAGATTCTAAAATAGCATTTAAAATTTCAGGAAATCGCCATTTTAATGCACGTCTATCAAAAAATCCGAATTTTTCACTTTCTTTTTTGCTTGATTCAAATCCGCCATTATCCCAAAGAACACTTGTAATTCCATATTTTCTAGAATAAGAAAGGAAAAATTTAAACCATTTTACTCGTTCTTCTAAATTTCCTTTATTTGTTGCACCATATTCACCAATAATTACAGGAATTCCTTTTGAAATAAAATATGTATTTAATTTATCAAAAGTAGATTCCAAAGCACTTTGATGTCTTGGTTTAAATTCAAAAGAACCGCCGCCTTGCATAGCAAAATCATAAGGATCATACATGTGAACAGAAATAATCAGTTTTCCGTCAGAATCGTCTTTAGGTAATTTAAATTCATTTGCAATTGCTGAATCTACTGCGGCTCTAAGACCTGGAATCATAACATAACGCTTTTTATTATTTCCACCAGTTGCACGAATTGCATCTAAAGCAACTTGATTTAATTTATTTAAAGTTTCCGCCGCATCTTTATAAGTACTAGAATTAAGATCATTCCACCATTCATTATTTGTTCCACGTAAACGAGGTTCGTTCATAGTTTCAAAAATAAGATGTTCATCATAACCATTATTAAAAGCTGTACTAATTTGAGTCCAAATATTTAATAAAAATCTTGCAGATTCTTCGTAATTTGTTGAATTTGGATAATATCCGCTGCATTTTTTCATTGCAGTTGGTTTTTCATAACAGTCGTGATGAGAATTTAAAATAACATACATGTCATTTTCGAGTGCCCAATCAACAATTGTTTTTACACGAGTCATCCATTTTGGGTCAATTGTATAATTTCTGTCGATAATATGATTTGACCAAGATGTTGGAATTCTAATTGTTTTTATTCCAGATTGAGCAAGAGTATCTATCATCGCTTTTGTTGTCATTGGTTGTCCCCAACTTGTTTCAGATGATAATGTTCTTGAACTACTTGCATCTAAAGTATTTCCTAAATTCCAGCCAGTTTTCATATCTTTTACTGTTTGAAGGGCAGAAGTTCCATTAAAAGTTTTTGAACCAGAATCTTTAATGGCTTTTTCTGAGTTAAATTCCAAAGTAATATTTTGTGCATTTACAAAAGATATTACAAATAAAAATAAAACACCAAAGAATAGATTTTTTTTCATAATTTTATCCATTTTTTTAATATTTTTGCTCAAAGCAAATTGTGAAGAAATTATAAAATGAGAATAGAAAAAACGCAACTTGAGAAAACGCACAATAATCATTATATTTTTAGTATGAAAAATCGAACAATTCCAATAATTTTTGGTGTTATTTCTGTTGTTCTCGCTGGAAGTTTTTTTGCAATAAAAAAAATTGGTAAAGAAAAAGATAATTCACTCACTAGAGCAAAAATTATTACTCCAAAATCTTCACAAACAAAAGAATCTGAAGCAGAAATGCAGGGAACTTCTCTTTCTTTAGAAAAATATGAAACTTTTGTTCCCCTTCTTCCTGGAGAAACTTTAATTAGTACATTAACATTCGATTTTAATAATGACGGTTATGATGATGAAGTGATTGTCGTAAAAAATACTCGTTCACCATTTTTAATAATTGTTCCGGGTCTTTTTGATGCAAATTCTGGAAATTATGAAAGACTTTCTCCAATAGAAACAAATTTTTCCCGTACAAGAGCGTTTTCTTATTTGGGAATTGATTTAGTTGGTGAACATAAAAATTCTTTAGTTTATCAAGGAATTGATGATGATGGAAATTATGTTTTAAAAGCGTTTTATTTCCAGACAAAAATAGAAAAATTTGAAGAAAAAAATGAATTTGTTAATATTGGTGATTTTTCTTCAGATGGAACTGTTTTTATTCAACAGACAGAACGTTCAGAAAGTTATTCATTAGGACTTTCAAACGGAGAAAGTTTTTCTATTTGGGTTTATAAATCAGAAATTCCAGAAAATGAAAATAATCAAAATAAAGAAATTTCAAAATTAAATCAAATTCAGCAGGAATTTAGATGGAACAAAACTTCAAATCAGTATGAACTTTACCAGGAAATAAAAGTTACTGCAGGACGAGTTACAGCAAATGCACTTTCGAGAATTCAAGATGGAACTGTAGAAACTTTTGCAAAATTTTTGAATGGACTTTGGTATAAAACTTCAAATTCAGATGGAAATGTTCGTTATATATATTTTGATTACGCCTCAAAAGAAATAATCCTTTTTATAACAGATACTCAAGAAGTTTATGAATGGGAAGATAGTAAAGTTCGTCATAATGGAATTTATCTTACAACTGTAAATGCAGATATCATCAATCTTCACCGTCGTTTTGATATTTCTCTTGTAAATATAGATGAAATTCGTATGACAATTCGTGATGATATTAATTTAATTATAAAAGAAACTTCTTTATGGGACGGTCAGTATAAAAAATTAAGTTCTCAAAAATCTTTCTTTAATACAAAAGAAATTTCAGATTTATCAGTTTTTTCTCAAGAATTAAAAAAAGGTTCTAGTTGGACAACTGCTGATGAACAATTTTCTATTTCTTTTGATGATTATAATTATACACTTCAAAATCCGGATTTTACCGAAACAGGAATTTATTCACTTTGTTCTGTAGGAAATAAATGTATTATTCAATTTCGCTCAGATTTAGAAGAATCTTCATTTTTAGAATTGTATTCTTTAGATTTTGGACAAAAAATCGTTACTGAACAAGTAAAACGAAAAACTGTAGAAAAACTTATTACAGATTATGATACAATAATTTTTTCTCCTGTAAAAATTACGCCAACAGAATGTTTTCCGTCTGAAGGATATAGTTTTACTTTTATTAGAAAAAATTGATATAAAATCAACCTATTCACAGATTTACATAAATTTACTATAATATATTTTTATGAACGCTAATGAACTTCGCTCAAAATATATTGAGTTTTTTAAGTCAAAAAATCATGTTGAAATTTCAGGTCAATCTTTAATTCCTGAAAATGACCCTTCTGTTTTATTCACAACTGCGGGAATGCATCCTCTCGTTCCTTATCTTTTGGGAGAACCTCATCCTGCAGGAACACGTCTTACAGATTATCAAAAATGTATTAGAACTGGTGATATTGATGAAGTTGGAGATCCTAGCCACTTAACTTGTTTTGAAATGTTAGGAAATTGGTCTTTAGGCGATTATTTTAAAAAAGAATCTATTGCATTTTCTTATGAATTTTTAACAAGTCCAAAATGGCTCGGTTTAGATCCTCGTAAGATTTCCGTAACGGTTTTTGCAGGGGATGAAAATGCTCCTCGTGATGAAGAAGCAGCTCAAGCCTGGAAAGACAACGGAATGCCAGAAGATAAGATTGCATATCTTCCGGCAAGCGATAACTGGTGGGCAGCGGGTCCAACTGGTCCTTGTGGTCCTGATACTGAAATTTTTTATTGGGTTGGAGAAGGTTTTCCACCTGAAGGTTCAAATAAAGGTACAGATTCTGCAAATTGGATGGAAATTTGGAATAATGTTTTTATGCAATTTAATAGAATTGATGAAAAAACTTTAGAACCTCTTCCTAAAAAAAATGTAGATACAGGAATGGGACTTGAAAGAACAAATTGTATTTTGCAAGGAAAAACATCAGTTTATCTTACAGAAGTTTTTGAACCAATCATCAAAATAATCGAAAATCTTTCTGGCTATAAATATGGAACAAATGAAGAAAAAGATTGTTCTGTTAGAATTATTGCTGACCATTCTCGTTCGGCAACTTTTATTTTGGGAGATCAAAAAGGCGTTACTCCAGATAGAGTTGGTGCAGGTTATGTTCTTCGTCGTTTAATTCGTCGTGCAGTCCGTCATGGAATGAAACTAGGAATTGAAAAAGATTTTATGGCTGATGTTGCTCAAGTTGTTATTGAAAATTTCAAAAATGCATATCCGGAACTTGAACAAAATAAAGAAAAAATCACTTCTGAACTTACAAAAGAAGAAGCAAAATTCCGTGTTACTTTGAAAAAAGGCGAAGCTGAATTTCAAAAAATGCTGCCAAATCTTAACAAAAATCCTAAAAAAATTATTTCTGGAAAAGTTGCATATAATCTTTATGAAACTTATGGTTATCCTTTGGAACTTACTCAAGAACTTGGAAGAGAAAACGGTTTTACAGTTGATGTAGAAGGTTTTAAAGAAGCCGAAAAAAAACATCAAGAAGCATCAAAAACTGCGGAAGCTGGAAAAGCTAAAGGTGGAATTGCTGAACAATCTGATATTGCAACAAAATATCACACTGCAACACATCTTTTACAACAAGCGTTAACGGATGTTCTTGGCGATCAAGTCGCTCAAAAAGGTTCTAATATCAATTCTGAAAGAATGCGTTTTGATTTTACTTTTGACAGAGCAATGACAAAAGAAGAAATTCAAAAAGTTGAAGACATTGTAAACGAAAAAATAAAAGAAGATTTGCCAGTTTCAATGGAAGTTATGACACTTGATGAAGCAAAAAACGAAGGTGCAAGAGCGTTATTTGTAAATAAATATGGTGAACAGGTAAAAGTTTACACAATCGGTCGAGATTCAAAAAAAGACTGGTATTCAAAAGAAGTTTGTGGTGGTCCTCATGTTCAGCATACAGCACAAATTGGAGAGTTTAAAATTGTAAAAGAACAATCATCTTCTGCTGGAGTTCGTCGAATAAAAGCAGTAATTTCTGGCGGACTTCCGTTAGAAAAATAAAATTATAAAAATAAATTATGATTTTTAATTGCATTGAGTAACCTTTTTAGGTTTTGAGATGTTATATTTTTACAACGAATTATATTTATAAAAAAAGGAAATATAAGTATGAAAAAATTGATACTTTCTTGTTTAATTCTTCTTTCTTCATTTGGAGTTATGTTTGCTCAGGCAGATTTACAGCCACTTGTTGTAATTAAATTAAATAAAAATGAATCTATTACAGTTAAGCAACTAAAAAATCGTGTTGCAACTTACGAAAAACAAATGGGCAGAAGCCTTAATGCTGACGATAGAAAAAAGATTCTTGACACTCTTATTGATGAAAAATTAATGCTTCAAGCTGCAACAAAAGCTGGAATTAGTATTCCTGATAGTGCAGTTGATCAATATTTTGCTCAGTGGATGAGCCAGCAAGTTGGACAAAATCTTTCTGAAAAAGAAATTGCAGATCTTATAAAGAAAACTCAAGGTGTTTCTATGGATCAATTTTTGGTTCAGCAAGTTGGAATGAATGTTGCAGAATATAAAATATATTTAAAAAATCAACTTATCATTCAGCAGTTTGTGATTCAACAAAAACAGCAGGAAGTTCAAAAAATTGCTGCAACTGATGAAGAAATTCGTATGTATTATGAAGGTAATAAAGCATCTTTTGTTATGAGCGATACTATGAAAATTTTCCTTTGTATAATTCCAAAAGCAAGTGATGCAGATGCCGCAAAAAATAAAGCAAATGAACTTAGAAATAAATATGTAGATAACAAAATTACTGCTGAACAACTTACAGTTCAATCTCAAGCTGAAAATTCAGGTTATCAGGCAGGTGAAACTCTAATTCCAAAAACAGAAGTTGGTGCTCAGGCATTTGGTTTTTCTTATCAGGGACTTTTAACTCTTTTTGGTCGTGATGAAGGTTTTATTTCTGATGTTCAAGAAACAACAACTGATTATCGTTTTGTTTCAATTTTGAAAAAATATGATGCAAAAATGCTTGGTTTGAGTGATTCTGTTCAACCAGAGGCAACTATTACAGTTTATCAATATATAAATCAGAATTTGTCTTATCAAAAACAAATGGCTTATCTTCAAAAAGCTGCACAAGATTTGGCAGATTCACTTGATAGTCCAGAAAATGTTGAATGGAAAAAGTCTGGCGATGATTTAACAAAACTTTTAAGTTGGAGCAATTAAGTGTCGCGCAGAAAAAGTAGAATTATAGCGTTTCAATCTATTTATTCTTGGGATGTCAATAATGTTCCTTTAGAAGAGCTTTTGACATTCTCTTGGTTGAATAAAGATTCTGAAAATTCAAATAAAAATGATATAAACGATGAAACTCTTTTTGCATCAATAATTGTAAAAGGAACAATTGATAATATTTCTCAAATTGATGAATTAATTGATTCTCATTTAAGTGCAAATTGGTCTAAAGATAGAATTAACAAAGTTACACTTGCCATTTTAAGAACTAGTATTTATGAATTAAAATTTCAATCAGGTTCTAATCCAAAAATCGTAATTGATGAAGCAATCAACATTGCAAAAGAATATGGTGCTGATGATTCATTTAAATTTATAAATGCAGTTTTGGATAAAATTGGAAAAGAAATTGGTGCAAAAGCTTAATCATAAAATATCAAAAATAATCATTTTAATTTTGTTCTGTTTTACAGCTTGCAACTTTAAGGCAGAACAAAATTCTTTAACTTCTCAGTTTGATACAATCGATTCTTTAATTCAGCAAGGTCAAACACGAGATGCTGTAAAACTCTTAAAAAAAACAGAAAAAAAAGTTTATGATTCTTGGACGTATCTTGGACTTTATAAAAGATACAATAAACTTGGAGAAACGCAATCTTGTGAAAAAATATTAAAAAAAGCATTGAAAAAAAATTCTTCAAATTTAGAACTTAATGCTGTTTATGCAAAATTTCTTTTACAGGAAAATCGAATTGACGAAGTTCAAAAATATTCAGAAAAATTAATAGGAACAAAATACGCAGCTATAAATTCTGAACTTATTTTAAAAAAAGCGTTAGAATCATCGTTAAATTCTGAAAAATCCAAATTTGATTTTTTTGTTCAATCTGAATTTTATGATATTTATTATGAAGCGTATTTGGGAAGTAAAAATCCTATTTGGTTAAAAAATTGTGCAATCATAAATCTTTTAAAAGGATTAATTTCTAATGCCGCAAGCTTAAATCCGAATTTTTATGCAAATGCAAAAGATGCTTATTTTTGGGCGTTGGTTTTGTATGATGCAAAAATGTATTATGATTCTATAAATGCTTCCGATATTGCGATAAATTATTTAGTTGATTATGAAAATGATGATGAAATCTCTCTTGTAAAAATTTATGCTTTACTTTCAGATTCTTATATTGCGGTTTCTGACTTGGAAAATGCCGAAAAATCCAGGCAAAAAATCATTATAAATATTGATAATCTAAAAATCAAAAAAGATGATGATGAATTTTTACCTTTTATTTATACAAATAGTGCAATTTATGCAAAATCTCAAGGAAATAATGATTCTTGTGCAGATTTACTTTTTTACACCGTAACTCATTGGAAAGATTTTGTGCCAGCGTTGATTTTGTATGCAGATTTTGCTTATGAATCTAATTTGCAAAGGGAAGAAAGTCTTGAAATTCAGGCATTACGAAATTCAGGAATAAAAACTCTTGATATGGAAAAATATGATAATCGTAGAAAAATTCCTATTAGTGATGCAATTTATCGTATTGAAGAAAGTTTAAAACGCACAAAATCTCCGTATCTCTATATTGAAAAATTGGATTTAAAATTTAAAACGGATAAAACTCTTTCAGAAAAAGATAAACTGAGAGAATTGTGGAAAATTCTTGAAGATAGTTATTCTGAAGATGAAAAATATAAATCAATTTTGGTAGAATATGCAATCACATATCTTTTAAATGCAAAATATGAAGATGAGGCTTTTTCTCTTTATCAAAAATATATTATTGAACATATTGATTATAATCAAAAAAAAGATTTTTGGGAGCAGGCAACTCTTAATGTTTCAAAAGTTGATTTACCAATAGCTGAAATTGGTGCTTATTTTGCAATAAAAAAACAAAAATTAAATGAAGCTTTTAGAATGTATGAATATATTGTTTATGAAAGTAATGGAATTCTTCCCGAAAATGAAATTTCTATTTTTGCGACAACTTCTTCGTGCATGAATCTTGCAGAATTATATTTTTCTTATGGGCGAAAGGAAAAATCATTAGAACTTTATGGAAAAGCGAGTGGGCGAGAACTAAATAATAAAAATCGTTCAGAAATTTATTTACGAATTGCAAAAATTTATCTTGCTTCTGGTGATAAAGAAAATGCTTTAAGAATGGCAGATTATGCTTTTTCAATAGATTGCGAAAATGTAAAAGCGTCTATTTTGCGGGAACAATTAAGTCAGAATAGATTTTAAAATAAAAAAAGCTATCAAAATGAATTTTACTTCAAAATTGATAGCCTTTGTCTGTAAAAATTATTAAAACTACTCAATAATTGCGATAATATCAGACATTTTAAGAATTAAATGTTCTTCACCATCAATTTTAATTTGAGTTCCTGCATATTTATCATACATGATTTTATCACCTTTTTTTACAGTAACTTTTTCATCTTCTGTACCAGGACCAACTTCTACAACAGTTGCAGTTTGTGTTTTTTCTTGAGCTGCTTCTGGAATAATAATTCCACTTGCTGTTTTTGTTTCTGGTTTCTCATTTTTTACAAGAACTCTGTCTGCTAATGGTTTAATTTTCATATTTATCACCTTCTAAATAAATTGATATTTTAATGAATTCTAAGATTCATATTTTAAATATAATAATAAAAAATCATAACGGCAAGTTTTATTTTTAAGATTGTTTACCAATGTCCGCTTGCTCCACCGCCGCTAAAATGTCCTCCGCCACCTTTGAATCCACCGCCAGAAAAACTATTTCCGTTTGTAAAAGTGTGATGATTTTGATTTGTGTGAGGAACTCCGCCTACATAAACTGTTTTTCCTTTATTTTTTATTGCTAAAATGAAAACAAAAATTACAAAAGCAAACCAAATTATCAGGAAAAATATAAAATATGCATTATCATCGGAAGTATCTTCATTTAATACATCTTCGGAAACTAATTCTGTATTATTGCTTGCAATTCCTCCCATGTTTTGAATGCCTTTTAAAATTCCTTCACTATAATTTCCATTTTTAAATTCTGGAATAATAACATTTCTAATTATGAGTCCGCATTTTACATCTGTGAGAGAAGATTCTAATCCATCTCCAACTTCTATTCTTACATAGCGTTCATCAAGTGCAACTACAAGAATTGCTCCATTATCGTCTTTTTCTGAACCAAGTTGCCATTTTTCTGCTGTTTTTATACTAAAATTTTCTATGCTATCACCTTCAAGAGAATCTATTGTTAAAACAGCCATTTGAATTCCAGTAGAATTTTCTAGTGATTTTAAATATTTTTCTATTTCAGTTTTGTCTTTTTCAGTGATGATTTTTGCGTTATCATTTACATATCCTGTTAATGAAGGAATTTCTACTGAAAATAAAAATATATTTGTTATAAAAAATGAAAAAATGATTGTTGAAAGTTTTTTAAATTTCATTTTATGCTCCCAAAATTACTAATCCATCTGGGAATTCGTTAGGATTTTCTTCATCACTAGGAAAATTTTGTTTTAATAGAATTCCACATTTTTCAATTGCATTTATAAAAGCATTAGCTGCATTTCCCTTTTTTATTTCTTCAGAAAGTTCATCAGCAATAAGATTCCATAAATCTTGACTAATTTTAGACGAAATTCCAGAATCTGCAATAATTCTAACTTGACGTTCCATATAAGAAACAAAAATTAAAATTCCAGAATTCGTCTTTGTTTGATAAATTCCACTTTCTGTAAAATATCGCATTGCTCTATTTGTAACACATTGTTTTTTTATGGAAGAAGGAATAATCAATCTGTCAATTGCAGGAATATTTGCCAAATAAAATGCGATTAATAAAGAAGCAAAACTTGTGATTATGTAAAAATATGGCAAAATGTGAGCAGGTTCGTGCTGCCAATAAATTAATCTGTAAGCGTCTAAAATTTTTGATGAAAAAGGTAATAAAATCAGTAAAACTAAAAATGCAAATAAATCTGCAACAAGCAATTCCCAAAAAGCATAATTTTCACTTTCTGGAGTTACTGCAATTGCAATTTCTCCAGTTGTTTTAGCTTCTGCTTGAGAAATTGCATCTTTTATTTTTGAAAAATCTTCTTCTTTGATGTTTAGTTTTTTTACCAATGTTTTATATTTCATAAAATCTCACAATTAATTAAAATTTACAGTTGGAGCCGTTTGAGCTTCTGCAGATGCAGTAAAATATTGTTTTTTATCAAATCCGCTCATATTTGCGATTATGCTTGCTGGAAATTTTCTGATAGAAGTATTGTACGCTTTTGCAGCTTCGTTATATCTTGTTCTTGAAACAGCAATTCTGTTTTCAGTTCCTTCAAGTTGGTCTTGCAATGAAAGAAAGTTTTCGTTTGCTTTTAATTCTGGATATGCTTCTGAAACAGCTATTAAACGTTGTAAACTTGAAGAAAGAGCGTCTTGTGCCTGTTGGAATTTAGCAAAAGATTCTGGATTATCAAGAACTTCTGAACTTATGTTGATTTGTGCAGCTGCGGCAGAACGAGCTTTTGTTACGGCTTCAAATGTTTCTTGTTCGTGTTGAGCAGCACCTTTTACTGTAGAAACAAGATTTGGAATTAAATCTAATCGTCTTTGATATTGATTTTGAACATCTGACCAGGCAGATTCAACATTTTCTTCTTGAGTTACAAAATTGTTATAACTTCCTTTAAAGCAAGAATAACAACCAAAAACACAAACTAAAATAATTGCAATTACGATAATTGCTTTAGATGTTTTTTTCATATTTTCTCCCATAAAAAGTCAATGAGAAAATCTCAATTTCCGATTTGACTTTTTAAACAACTTCGCAATGAAATGAGAAGTTATTGATGATAAAAAGTTTGCAAGGCAAACATAAAATAAATTTAACGATTATTTTTATAAATAGTCAATAAAAACTTATTCATAGAGAAAAAATTGACTAATTTCTATAAAATAAGTATTTTTTAAGGGAAGGTTTTTATGATTGCTAATATTTTAATAATAATGATTATAGTTTTTTGGGTTGGATTTGTGATTTTTTCAGTTTTAAGAAAACGCAAAAAAGAAAAGAAAACTGGTATTCCAATGGGATGTTATTCTTGTCCGGTTTTAAAAAATGGAAAATGCCCTAAACATTGTGAGGCAAAAAAATGATAAATATAATTTTAATTGTTATTATTGTGATTATTGCCTTTTTTGGTGTAAAAAGTTTGATAAAGCGTTTTCATGGCGAAAGTTGTTGTTCTAGTGGTTCATCTCTTGTAAAAATAGAACCCACTGATAAAAATAAAAAAAACTATCAATATACTGCTTTTGTAAAAATAGAAGGAATGAACTGTAAAAATTGTTCTTTACGAATTCAAAATAAATTAAATGAAAACGGAATGTGGGCAAAAGTAAATTTAAAAAAGAAAAATGCAGTCATTCTATTAAAAGAACAAAATTCAGAAGAAAAAATAAAAAAAATAATAACAGATTTAGGTTATAAAATATCAGATTACAAAGAAGAAAAATAAAATCACTTTCTTTAGTAAATTTTCAAAAAAAAGGCTTATCTTTTTTATATTTTATGATAGCATTTAAAATGCAGCTAAGTTCATAAAAGGAATTTTTATGTCAAAAATACAAATAAAAGATAAATTCTATATAGAAGAAAAACCATTTCAAATTATTTCTAGTGCAATTCACTATTTCAGAGTTGTTCCTGAATATTGGCAGGATCGTTTGGAAAAACTAAAAAATATGGGTTGCAATACGGTCGAAACTTATATTCCTTGGAATTTTCACGAACCTAAAAAAAATGAATTTCATTGGGACGGAATTCATGATATTTGTAAATTTCTTGAAATTGCTCAAAATTTGGGGCTTTATATAATCATCCGACCTTCTCCATATATTTGTGCAGAATGGGAATTTGGTGGACTTCCTGCTTGGCTTTTGGCAGATTCAAAAATAAAACTTCGAGTTTCTTGTGAATCATATTTAAATCATATAAAAGATTATTATGAAGTTTTAATTCCAAAATTAGTTCCGTATCAGATTGATAATGGTGGAAAGATTATTTTAATGCAAATTGAAAATGAATATGGATATTACGGAAATGATAAATCATATTTAAAATATCTTGCAGAGCTGATGAAATCTCTTGGCGTAACAGTTCCTTTTGTAACTTCCGATGGACCTTGGAGTAAAGATGTTTTTACTTCTGGTCAATTAGATGGCGTTTTACCAACTGGAAATTTTGGTTCTTCTTGTGAGTGGCAATTTTCACAAATGAAAAAAATGATGAAAAATCCTGGACCATTGATGTGTATGGAATTTTGGGCAGGTTGGTTTGATGCCTGGGGAAACAAAAAAAAGAAACATTCTATTTTAAAGAAAAACGAAATTGATTATGATTATGTTATAAAAAATGGGCATAATATTAATATTTATATGTTTCATGGTGGAACCAATTTTGGATTTATGAACGGTTCTAATTATTATGGAAAACTTACTCCAGATACAACTTCTTATGATTATGATGCTCCACTTTCTGAAGATGGACAATTTACTCCAAAATATTTTGCTTTTCGTGAAATTTTGAAAAAAAATCTTGGGGAAGAAAATATTCCAAATATAAATTTTTCTACAAAGATTACACAAAAAAATTATGGAGAAATTACTTGGAATAAAACTTGCGATTTGTTAGTAAATCTTGAATTATTTTCAGAACCTAAAAAATCAGTTTATCCTCTTTCTATGGAAGACGCTGGACAATCTACAGGTTATATTTTTTATCGTACAAAATTAAAAGATAATGAAAATGCTACAGAAATAATTTTAAAAAAATGTGCTGATAGAGTTCAAGTTTTTGAGGAAGAGCAAAAACTTTTTACCGCTTTTGACAAAGAAATAACCTCAGATAAAAAAGGTTTATTTTTTAGAGATGGAAAAATTTGGAAAATTAATACTTCAAAAGGTGCAGAATTAGGTTTTCTTGTAGAAAATATGGGACGAGTTAATTTTGGGCAAGAATTGGAATTTCAAAAAAAAGGAATTTCTGAAAATGTTTTAATAAATAATCATTCTCATTTTGGCTGGGAAATTTTTACATTGCCTTTTGATGAAGAACAAATTAAAAAACTTGAAAAAGTTTGTTGGAAAGAAGAATCGACAAAAAATCCATCATTCTATAAATTTGAGTTTGAATTAAAACTTGAAGAAGGAATTTTTACAGATACTTATTTAGATTTTTCTGGTTGGGGAAAAGGTTTTGCTTTGGTGAATGGATTTAATATCGGAAGATTTTGGGAAATTGGACCTCAAAAGACTTTATATATTCCAGGACCTCTTTTGCGTAACGGAAAAAATGAAATCATCATATTTGAAACTGAAGGAAAAGTTTCAAAATCTATCACTTTAACTGATAAAATGAATTGGAATAAATAGAAAATTTATTGGAGAAAATAATGAAAAAACTTTTGCTTGGAAATGCAGCTGTTGCTCGTGGGCTTTTTGAAAGTGGATGTGAAATTGTTTCTAGTTATCCTGGAACTCCAAGTACAGAAATTACAGAAGAAGCCGCAAAATTTAAAGAAATTTATTGTGAATGGGCTCCAAATGAAAAAGTTGCTTTAGAAACAGCGTTTGGAGCAAGTCTTGCAGGAAAAAGAGCGTTTTGTGGAATGAAACATGTTGGATTAAATGTAGCTGCAGACCCTCTTTATACGGCAAGTTATTCTGGCGTAAATGCAGGTCTTGTTATTGGGGTCGCTGATGATCCTGGAATGCATTCAAGTCAAAATGAACAAGATTCTCGTTATCATGCAATTGCATCAAAAATTCCGATGATTGAACCTTCTGACAGTGAAGAATCTCTACAATTTATGAAAATTGCTTATGAAATGTCAGAAAAATTTGATACACCAGTTTTGTTTAAAATGTGTACTCGAATTGCTCATTCTCAAAGTGTAGTTGAACTTGGTGAAAGGGTAGAACTTCCCTTAAAACCATATCAAAAAAATATTCAAAAAAATGTAATGACTCCTGCAAATGCGATTAGAAAGCATCCAATCGTAGAAAAGCGAAATCAGGAAATTGCAAAATGGTCGGCAACATCAAAATTAAATAAAATTGAATTAAATTCAAAATCTGATGTTGGAATTATAACATCATCAACTTGCTATCAATATACAAAAGAAATTTTTGGTGATTCTGTAAATATTTTAAAGTTGGGGCTAGTAAATCCTCTTCCAAAAGAAATGATTTTAGATTTTGCTTCTAAAGTAAAAATGCTAATCATAATTGAAGAACTTGACCCAATCATAGAAAATTTTTGTAGAACGTTAAATTTGAAAAATGAAATTCATGGAAAAGATATTTTCCCAATTTGCGGAGAATTTTCTCAAAATCTTATTAGAAAATGTTTGAAAGGTTTTATTCCAGAAAATTTATCAGAAAAATTGTCAATTCCAAATTATCAAAACGAAATTCCAAATTTACCAGTTCGACCACCAATAATGTGTGCCGGTTGTCCTCATCGTGGAATTTTTTATGAACTTTCAAAGTTAAAATTAAATGTTATGGGTGATATTGGATGTTATACACTTGGTGCAGCAGCTCCTCTTTGTGCAATGGATATGAATCTTTGTATGGGAGCTTCTGTGAGTTCTCTTCATGGATGGGTAAAAGCAATTCCTGAAAATGCAAAAAAATCAGTTTGTGTTATTGGTGATTCAACTTTTGTTCATTCTGGAATGACCGGTCTTGCTACAATTGCATATAATCAATCAAATTCAACGGTAATTGTTTTAGATAATTCGATTACTGGAATGACAGGACATCAACAAAATCCTACAACTGGAAAAAATTTATATGGAGAACCAGCTGGAAAAATTGATTTGGAAGCTCTTGCAAAATCGATGGGAATTTCTCGTGTAAAAGTTGTCGATCCTTATAATTTAAAAGAATGTGAAGATGTTTTAAAAGAAGAACTTGAAGTTAGTGAACCAAGTTTGATAATCAGTCGTCGTCCATGTGCATTGCTAAAAGAAGTAAAACATGAAGCTCCTTTAAAAGTTTGTGAAAATAAATGTAAATCTTGTAAACAATGTATGAAAATTGGATGTCCGGCAATTAGTTTTACAAAAAAAGCAAAAATTGATGAAACTTTGTGCGTAGGTTGCGGAGTTTGTACTCAAATGTGTAAATTTGATGCTTTTGAATCTATCAAAAAGTAGGAATTATTTTAGGAATTATTTATGGAAAATGATGTAAAAAATATAATGATAGTTGGAGTTGGTGGACAAGGTGCTTTGTTAGCATCTAAAACTTTAGGACAAGTTCTTTTAGATTCTGGTTATGATGTAAAAGTTAGTGAAGTTCATGGAATGAGTCAAAGAGGCGGTTCTGTTGTAACTTATGTTCGCTATGGAAAAAAAGTTTATTCTCCAATTATTGATAAAGGTGAAGCAGATTTTATAGTAAGTTTTGAACTTTTAGAAGCCGCTCGTTATACTCAATATTTAAAAAATGGCGGATGCATTATAACAAATACACAAAAAATAGATCCAATGCCAGTAATTACAGGAAATGCAGAATATCCAGAAGATTTAGTTGAAAAAATGAAATCAAGTGGATTTAAAGTAGAAGCGTTTGATTGTTTAGAGTTAGCAGAAAAAGCAGGTTCTCAAAAATCAGTGAATATAGTTTTGTTAGGTTGTCTTTCAAATTATTTAAGTTTCCCAGAAACAGAATGGATAGAAGCGTTAGAAAAACAAGTAAAACCACAATTCTTAGAAATGAACAAAAAAGCTTTTTTTCTTGGAAGAAATTTTCCAAATATCTAAAAAAATGTAGGGTGGTCTGTCTCCTTGTGTGAAAAATCCACCTTGCGAAGTGAAAACTTCAAAAGAAATAAAAAAAGGTGATTGAGTTTATCGAAATCATAAAACTTTCGAGAAAAGCCAATCACCAGGTTTAGTTTTTTTTTGATTATAAAATAATCATTTTTTACGCATACATTTTTTCAATTTCAGATTGATATGTTTCTGTAATTTTGTATCTCATAACTTCTTGTTTTGCAGAAAGTTCTTTTCCAACTTCAAAACTTTTTGAAAGTAAAGAAATTTTGAAAATTTTTTCACATGCTCTAAATCCATGTTCTACAGAAATAAGTTTTGCAACCAAATTAAAAATCAGTTTTATAATTTTTTCATTTTGAATTAATTTTTCATAAGATTCATAATCAATTTTATTATCTTTTGCATACTGAATTATTGCAGTTTTTGAAGGAACAATTAAAGATGAAAGATATTTTTTATCTTGTCCAACAACGACAGCACTTTCAATAAATTCGCTTGAGCATAATTCTTTTTCAATCAAAACTGGTTCAATATTTTCTCCATCAAGTAAAACAATTGTATCTTTTGCTCTGCCAGTGATTTTTATTTCTCCAGTTGCAGTAATCATTCCTAAATCGCCAGTGTTTAACCAGCCTTCAGAATTTATAATTTGAGAAGTTAAATCAGGACGTTTGTAATAACCTTTCATAACGTGAGGTCCTTTCACCATAATCATACCTTTTTCGCCAGTTGGTAAAAATACGCCATCTTCAACAATTCCATGATTTTCTTTTGCAATAGCAACTTCAATTGTAGGAAAAGGAATTCCAACGCAGCCTTTTTGTGGATGTTTATAATCTCTAAAAGCAATTGCAGGTGCAGTTTCTGTCATTCCGTAACCTTCTAGCATTGTAAGATTGATTGCTCTAAAAAAGTCATCGGTTGATTCTTGTAATGCTCCTCCACCAGAAATAGCGAAAACAAATTTTCCACCAAAAGCTGATTTTATCTTTTTGTAAACTAAAATTTCACCAATTAAATGCAATGGAAACAACGCTAAAAATGGGAAAATTCCTTTTATAAAATCTGCCAATTTTGTATCTTTTTTTTCGTGAACAACATTTCCAATCACACAATCTTTTGCGTTTGCATAATTCTTTCCAACTTTAATAAAAAATTTGTAAAGTGAATAAGTTAATTTGCTGGATTTTGTCATTTTCCTGTTTATTCCAGATGATAAAGCGTCCCAAAGGCGAGGAACTCCGCACATCCATCGAGGTTTAATTTCTGCCATATCTGAAAGTAAAACTTTTGCATTTGGTTTTGAATAAGCAATTCCGCAATGAAGAGAAATGGCTTCGTATTGTGCAAGTCTTTCAAAACTGTGCCAAACTGGTAAAATTGACATCCACCATTCGCCAACTGCTCCTGGCATAAAGTTATGAGTTGCAGAAAGTTGAGAAAGATAATTATTGTGAGTTAGCATAACGCCTTTTGGTGTACCAGTTGTTCCTGAAGTAAAAATGATTGTTGCAATATCATCGCGAGTAGTTTTGTACATTTCAGTTTCTATGATAATTTTATTTTTTACATAATTTTCATGTAAAAGATTTTTTCCACTTTTTAAAAGTTCTCTAAAATAAAAAAATTCTATATTTGCCTGCTTGATTTTTTCAATTGTTTCCTCAGAAATTTTTTCAAAAAGAATAGCTTTTTTTAGAAGAGGAACTTCATCAATTTTTTCTAGAATTTTTAAGATTTGTTTTTCATTTTCAAAAATTCCAATTTTACAATCAGCAAAAGAAATGATAAATCTAATTTCAGTTCCTGTTGAATCTGTACCACGAGGAACGTCTGCTCCTCCTAAAGATTGAATTGCCATATCACTTATGAGCCATTCTTTTCTGTTATCAGAAATCATAGCAATATTATCTTTTCTTTGAATTCCAATTTCTTTTAATGCTAAAGAAAACGATAATATATTTTCATAAACTTCTTCATAAGTAAAATATTCGTATTTTCCATTTTCATTTTTATCTGCTTGTAAAAAGATTTTTCCGTTAATTTCAACTTTTGATTTCAATAATAAAGGAAGATTTGCCGGCAAGTTTTCGTTAATTGTCATTTTTTTCATATTAACCTCTTATTACTAATTTAGTATGACATTAACATAAAAAGTGTCATAATGCAAGGTGATTTTTTATAAATTTTATTTATTTTCAAAAAATTAAATTTTTTTTATAAATTAAAGTAAATGCCCTATTTTTTTTGTTCTAACTTTTAAAAAAAATCGTTATAATATGGCATTATGCGTAAAACCAAAATCATCTGTACAATTGGACCTGCGAGTGGAACAAAAGAAGTTTTAGTCGCAATGTGTAAAGCTGGAATGAATGTTGCTCGTTTGAATTTTTCTCACGGAACTCATGAAGAACATTTACAAAAAATTAATTTAATCAAAAGCGTAAGAGATGAATTAAGTATTCCTCTTCCAATTATGCTTGATACAAAAGGTCCAGAATTTAGAATTGGAACTTTTAAAAATCATAAAATCAATGTTGAAGAAGGACAAACTTTTACTTTTACAACTGATGATATTGAAGGTGATGAAACTCGCGTTTCTGTAAGTTATAAAGGTTTTGCAAAAGATTTAAAACCTGGTGATAAAGTTCTAGTTTGTAATGGACTTGTTCTTTTTGAAGTAAAAGAAGTTCAGGGAAATGATGTTATAACAGTTGTAAAAACTGGAGGCGTCCTTTCTGACAAAAAAAGCATGAATTTTCCTGGAAAAGTTTTAAGTAATGATTTTTTAAGCGAACAAGATAAAAAAGATTTACTTTTTGGAATTGAAAATGATGTCGATTTTGTTGCTGCGTCGTTCGTTTCTACCAAAAAAGATGCAGAAGATATGCGTGAATTCTTAAATGCAAACGGTGGAAAAGAAATTGATATTATTGCAAAAATCGAAAATCAAGCTGGCGTAGAAAATATAGAAGAAATATGTTCTGTTGTTGATGGAATTATGGTCGCACGTGGAGATTTAGGAGTAGAAATTCCTTTTATGGAAGTTCCAGTTGTTCAAAAAGAAATTGAACAAAAATGCCGTCTTCTTGGAAAACGTGTAATTATTGCAACAGAAATGCTTGAATCTATGATTACAAATATCCGTCCTACAAGAGCAGAAATTTCAGATGTTGCAAATGCCGTTTATGATGGTGCGTCTGCAATCATGCTTTCTGGAGAATCTGCTGCCGGAAAATATCCTGTAGAAGCTGTAAAAACTATGTCCGAAGTTGCTATGTATACAGAAGAACATATAAATTATGAAAAACGCTTTCACGATACAGAATTTATTAATCGAAATATTTTAGATGCAATTTCTCATTCAACTTGTCAAATGGCAATTGAAGTTGGTGCAAAATGTATTGTTGTAAATTCTCTGAGCGGATTGACAGCAAGAATGGTTAGTCGTTTTCGTGCTCCAGTTCAAATTATTGGTTCAACAACTTCAGAAAAAGTTTATAGAAAATTATCACTTTCGTGGGGCGTAATTCCAATTATGTGTGAACAATATGAATCTTTGGAGGTTCTTTTTTATTACACAATTCAAAAAGCCGTAAAATTACTAAATTTGAAAATTGGTGATAATATTGTCTTAACTGGTGGAAAAATTGGTTCTAAAACCGGCAACACAAATATGATAAAAGTTGAAACTGTAAAAAGAATTTGTAAATAGTGAATGATTATCATAAAAAAATAAATATTTATTGTTTTTCGATAAAATTTTATTGACAAACGATAAATATTTTAAGTATTATTATTTCATAAAACTTATATTTCTTAGGAGTGCTTTATGGAAAATAATAAGCTTAACAAAATTACAAAATGGGTTTCAAAATTTTTTGAAATTTTATTCTTTTTAAGTTCAATTACAATGATTGTTGCAACTGTTTTTTCTTTTACAAAAACTCAAAGTTTTGGAAATTTTCTTCTTAAACAGGTTGGAAACGGAACAATTTCGACAAACGGTTTTGAAATTATGATTCAAGATTCAAACGGAAATCTTATACCTGGTGCAATTAGAATTTTTTGTTTTGCAGGAATTTTCACAATGTTGTGTATGACAATGATTTTTAGAAATATTTATCTTATTTTTAAAACTTGTGAAGGAAAAACTTGGTTCAGCAAAGGAAAAACGCCTTTTCAAAAAGATATTGTTAGAATGGTTCGCGAAATTGGAATTTTTAGTATTTTTATTCCTCTAATTGGATTTTTAATGAGTTTTATTGCTCGGCTCGTTCTTGGTGTTGAATCTTCTGAAACAAGTGTACAAATTATTGGAATTGTAATGGGGCTTGCAATGCTTTGTTTTTCACAGATTTTTTCTTATGGAATGAAACTTGAAGAAGAAGTTGAAGGTCTTGTGTAAAAAGGATTAAAAAATGGGAAAAATAGTTTTACATCTTGATAGAATTATGGTTGAACGAAAAATTTCATTAAACGAACTTTCAGAAAAAGTAGGAATCAATAATGTAAATCTTTCTAAATTTAAAAATAATAAAGTTACAGCAGTTAGATTTTCTACTTTAGAATCTTTGTGTCGTGTTTTAAATTGTCAGCCAGGAGATATTTTAAAATATGAAGAATAAGATTTTTTAATAACATTTTTTTCTATTCTTACGTTTTAATCCTAATTGAAATCGACATTTAGTAATTTTTGTGTTGTTCTTAGCTTATAAAAAATAAATTATGTTTTAATCATTCAAACTAAAAAAAATTATATTTTGGAGAAAAAAATGATTAAAAACAAATTAAAAAAGATCTTTTTGATTACAAGTATTTTTTCAATTTTTATAAGTGAAATTTCCGCAGCAAATGTTGGTTTCAGTTTAGGTGCAAACGTTCTTGGTGGTGGAAATTTTGGTTCTGTTCGAGCAGGTAATTTAGAACAAATTTACGGAACAACAGATTCAATTTCAAATCTTACAGGTGGATTTGAACTAAATTCACAAATCGATTTTAAAATTACAGATTCACAATCTATCATTATTTACCCAACGTTAGATTTTATTTTTAATAATGGTGTTGGAAATGGAGTTAAATTTACTTACGAAAATCATACGCTCGGAACTTCAACACAAAGTGATTGTAAAATTTCTATGACAACAATCGATTTTTCATTACTTTCTGGTTATAAATATAAATTTGATGAAAAAATCTCAATGGACTTTTATTTAGGACCTTATATTTCTTTTCCAATTTCCGGAAAAATTTCTACAGTTGAAAAATCTTCAAAAGCAAGTTTCGTTTCTCCAATTTTTGGAGCAGCTGCAGGTCTTGATGGAATTTTTAAAGTTGGAATTGGAGAAATAACCGCTGGAGCAGGATATAAATTCGATTTTATGGCAACTTCCGCAAAAGTAAATAATGCAAAAATAAGTGTTTATGCAAGAAGAAATATTTTTGCAAATGTTGGCTACAGATTTATATTAAAATAAAATCAAAATAAGTTCTGTGTGGAAATTCTACATAGAACTTATAAATTGTGTAAAAAAAAATGATTGCATAAAAAAAATTGAGGCATTAAAATCTTAGTTGTGAAAAAATTTATTTTTATTTTAATCATACTTATCTCAACAAATCTTTTTGCAAACAATTCCAATTTTATCAATCATTCAAAAATAAAAGAACTTTCCGACTTTCGCCTAATGGGAACTTTCGATTTACGAACAGAAAAGGACATTTCTTCGCCTGTAAAATATCATACAATAAATCACGAAGGCGGAATGAATGTCCGTGTTCTAGAACTTCTTAAAAAAGATATTTACGAAAACAAAAATGGTCAATGGCTTTACGTGCTTCTTACAAAACCAATTTGGGTAGAAAGTGGCGAATATCTTGAAAAATATCAAAAATTTTTAATTTTTCTTCCAGACGAAACTCCTATTTTTGATTTTAAAGAATAGGGGGCATTTTTTGCTGTGCAAAAAAACGGGCTTTTCGCACTTCCGCTTTCGCTCCATTCGTCCGCTAACGCTTCCGAACGCCTTCGGCGGTGCTACAATCCCTTGCCTTTAAACTTTTTTTATAAAAATCAACATTTTTTTATAATATTGTTGTTCTTTTGTTTAATCTTTTTTATTAAATTATAAAAAATAAAATATATATTTGGAGAAAAAAATGGATATAGATAAAATTTTTGCTCAACAAATTGCAAACGAATATGCACCTAAAAAAACTTCTAAAGTAGTTCGCTTAAGAAAACTTGATTTAAAGGCAAAACTTCCAGCAACGATTTTTGCTTATTCTTTTGGAATTTTTACAGCACTGGTTTTTGGGATAGGATTATGTTTTTCTATGAAAATAATTGGAAATTCTAATTTAATGTTTATTTTAGGAATTATAATTGGAATTCTCGGTTTTTTGGGAATGGGAATAAATTATGCTTTTTATAAAAGAAATATAGAAAAAGGAAAAGAAAAATACGCTTACGAAATTATTGAACTTGCAAAAGAAATTGCAGATGAAAAATAAGTATGAATAAATCAGAAAGTAAATATTTTAATACCGCCTTAAAAATGGAGCAGGCTTTTTTGGAACTTCTTGAAAAAAAAGATTATCCATTCATAACAATAAAAGAAGTTTGTGAAAAAGCAAAAGTGAATCGTTCGACTTTTTATTTACACTATGAAAATTTGGATGATTTACTTTGCGAAACAGTAGATATGCTTCATAAAGATTTTCAAAATTCAATGAATATGAATTATAAAAGTATTATTCAAAGAATTCATGAATGTTCGTTATCAGAATTATATTTAATAACGCCAGAATATCTTTTTCCATATTTAAATTATGTAAAATCAAATAGAAAAATTTTTCAAATTTCATTGAAAAATCCTACTGTTCTTAAATCTGAAAATACTTATGATAAATTATTTAAATATGTATTTATTCCAATTTTAGAAAGATTTGAAGTTCCTTCAGAAAATAGAATTTATATTATGTCTTATTATATTCATGGAATTATGGCTATTATCGAAGAATGGCTAAAAGGTGGTTGTTCAGATTCAATAGAGAAAATTTCAAATTTAATAAAACAAGTTGTAATGAATAATGTTTCTATAAAGTAAAAAAATTATCATTTTGTAATCGTTTTTGTAAAAATTGAAATTTATCATTTTTTGTGGTATAATTATAAAATATGAATGCTAAATTTACTGTAAACCAAAAGGTTGTTTATCCAAGTCAAGGTGTTGGAAAAGTAATTGAAATTTTTGAAAAAGATTTTCACGGAACTTCAACAGTTTATTACAAAATTTATATAGAAGCATCAGATATGTTTGTTATGGTTCCTGTTGAAAAATCAGATGATTTAGGAATTAGACAAATTGTTTCTAAAGAAGAAGCTCAAGAAGCTTTAAATCTTCTTTCTGATGAATTTGAACCAATTACATCAGATTGGAAATTGCGTTATCAAATGAATTTGGACCTTCTAAAAAAAGGAACTGTAAAAGATATTGCCGCAATTGTAAGATGTCTTTATAACCGAAGTAAAGTAAAAGAACTTCCAATTCTTGAACGAAAACTCTATGATTCTGCAAAAAAACTTCTTGAAGATGAAATCTCTATTGCAATGGAAAAATCTGCTAAAGAAGTAGAAAATGAAATTCATTCAAAACTTGAACCACCAGGATCTGTTCAAAAAATTAAACACATTAATATTTTAGAAGAAGACGAAGATGATGGCTTAATGGATGATGTTAATGTAAAAAGTCAAAAAGATGATTCTGATGATTCAGATGATGACGCAGATGAAGATTCTTCTTCAGAAGAATTAAATGATGATGAAGATTTTGACGACGAATTCTAAAATAGCAATTATAATTACCGCTGCCGGTTCTTCAACAAGAATGGGTGGCTCTAAAAAAGAATATTTATCTTTTAAAAATGGCACAGTTTTATCTAGCTGTGCTAAAATTTTTTTAGAAACTTGCAAACAAGATTTTGAAATAACCGATTTTATTATAACTTGTCCGAAAAATAAAAAAACTGAATGTGAAAATGCACTTTTTTGTGAAAAAGAACTTCTTCAAATGAAAAATACATTCACCATTGTAGAAGGTGGAAACACAAGACAAGAATCTGTTTTTTGTGCATTAAAAAATATAAAAAATTCTCCAGAAATTGTTTTAATTCACGATGGAGCAAGACCTTTTGTTACAAAAAAAATTATCTTAGATGGCATAAAAAATGCTTTTTTATTTCAAGCAGCTGTTCCTGCAATCACTCCAACAGATACTCAAAAAAGAATTGATAAAAACGGTTTTATAATCGAACATCTTGAAAGAAAATTTCTTGCATCAGTTCAAACACCTCAATGTTTTAATTTTGAAAAACTTTTTTCAGCTCATAAAAAAGTTGCTGAAGAAAAACTTGATTTTACAGACGACACTGCAATTTGGGGAAAAATCTATCCTGAAATTCCTGTAAAAACTTATGAAGGTGATGTGAAAAATCTAAAAATCACATATTCACAAGATTTATTAAATTTTAAATAAAGGAAAATTTATGATTAGAGTCGGTTTTGGTTATGATTTACATAAATTGGTGGAAGGTAGAAAACTCATTTTAGGTGGAATAGAACTTCCTTTTGAAAAAGGAGAGGAAGGACATTCTGATGGAGATGTTTTACTTCACGCAATAACAGATGCAATTTTAGGAGCGTCATCTTTAGGAGATATTGGTTCTTATTTTCCTCCTGAAGATGTAAAATGGAAAAATGCAGACTCTTCAGTTTTGTTAAAAACTGTCTTACAAGATGTTTATAAAAACGGTTGGAAAATAGAAAATTTAGATTGTGTTATAAAACTTGAAAAACCAAAATTTATTCCATATAGAAATATTGTTATAGAAAATATTGCAAGAATTCTTGAAGTAAAACCTGAACAAGTGTTTGTTAAAGCAAAAACTGGAGAAAAAATTTCTCCAGTTGGAACTAGTGAAGCTATTGAAGCATATTGTGTTTGTCTTTTATCAAAAGATTAGTCGTCTGGCAAGTCTAACAACATATCAATTTCTGTCGTTGTGCGATTAAATCTTTTTGCCAATTCTTGAACAGTCCAGCCTTCACGTTTTAAGCCACGAATAATTTCTTTTTCACTAGGAGTAAATCCTTTATTTTGTGGAACATCACCATTTTTAATTTCTTTTTGAGTTAAATTTCTAAGAACATTAAATTTATCATCAATTTCACGTCTTATTTTTTCCTGATTTAATTCAGTTTGCTTTAATCCTGTTTGCACGGATGTAAGATTATCCATTCGTTTTTCCGTTTCACTTATGATAGAATCAAGATTTTCTAGTTTTCCAATTGCATCTGTTATTTTTGGACCATTTTTTAGAATTCTATCAACATTTGCTTGAACATCTTTTATTTCTTGTGGTAAAGAAACAACTTGACGATTACAATCTAAAATGCGTTTTTCCAATTCTTTTAAATTTTCCCAAGAAGTAGACACATCGCCTGCAATTCTGTTTATAACTTCATCTTGTTTAGAAAGTCTACTAAATTGTTCGCTAACATGCTGCAATTTATCGTTGTAATCACGAACTGTAACTTCCATAACTTGTAAATCATCAGAAGTTGTCGTTAATGTACTAATTCTTTGATCAATTGTATTTGAAAGTGCAATCATTTTTCCAAATTGCTGTTCAAGATTTGTAACTCTATTTTTTTGATTTTCAAGGTCAGAAATTTGTTTTGTAATTTCTGCATTCATTTTTGTAATATCATCATAGCGAATATTTATTTTATCAGCAGTGTCGTTGAAACTTTTTATTTTTGCAAAAGAATTATTGAGTTCCTGAAGATTTTGTTCAAGTTGTCGTTTCATTTGTTCTGCTTTTTCAAAAGTTTGAATATTTGCTTTTACATTTTGAAGTTCTTTTCCAATCTCACTGATATTGAATTGTAATGTGTTTGCATTATCCTGCATTTTTAAAATCATTTGCGATTGGTTAGAACGATTTTGTTCATTTGCATTTTGAATTTCTTTTTTCAAAATTTCAATTTTTTCGGTTGCATTTTCATTTTCTTTTTCAAATCTAGTTTCAGTTTCTTCAATCATCTTTTCATACATAGATTTAAGCTGATTTGTAATTTCTGTAGCTTTTTGTTCATATTCAGAAATAGAAGTTTGAGTTTTATTTTCCAAATCACTTATTTGTTTGTTAAGAGAAAGATGTTGTTCTTGAATAGAAGCTTTATACAATTCCATATTTTGATTAAGTTCTTGGGCAACATTTTCAAGTTTTGATTTTGTGATAGATTTGAAATTATCTAATTCTCCATTGAAAACTTCATTTGAATCATTTAGTTGTGTTTTTAATTGTTGTTTCCAAGTATTAAATTCAGAAAGAGCGGCATCAATAGACGAAGTTCCTGTTTCTTGTCGAGATTTTATAGCTTCTTCAAAAGTGCGAAGATCGTTTAAAAGTTGAGATTGAACTTTTTCTAAATTTTCTTGAATATTTTTTGAATTTTGTTCAATTTGATTTTTAAGTTCAGCTTCATTTCTTTCTGACATTGTAGAAATAGAATTATTTGTTTCATCTTTAAATCTATTTAAAGTCAATTGAATTTCTGAAATAGAATCCTGCATTTGACTTTTTGTGTTTTCAATATCTTGTAAAACTTTTTGGTAAGAATCGCTTGTTCTTGTTTGAAGACTTGCAACTCCATTTTTTAATTCTTCATAATATTTTGATTCAAGTTCTTTTCTATTGTCTTCATAAGAATTAGAAAGATTTGTAAGTTTTGAATCTAAATTATGTTTCCATTCTGCAAGATTTGTTTCAATTCTATCATTTTGGGAAGAAAGATTTTTATTAATAGAATTTTCAAATTCTTGAAGTTTTATAGACATATTTCCAGATGCAGTTTGCTTTAAATCATCTAACGAAGTATTAATATTTTCAATTTTTGTTTCAATTTCATCAGAATCATTTGCGATTTTTCTTTCAAAATCTTCATGTTTTTGCTGTTGAGAAAGACTAAAATTATTAAAATCGCGTAAAACTCGGGTTTGAACTTCATTCATCGCGGCTCGTAAACTCTTGTCTAAATTGTCAATATCAGTTTCTGAAATTTGAATTTGCGAAAGTTTATATTCAATATCTTTTTTATAAGAATTTAATTGAGAATCAACATCTTCCAAAATAGAAATATGTTTTTCTTCGCTTTGAGAAACAGCATTTTTTACAGAATCTGTAATGAATTTAGAAAGATGCTCTAATTTTAGTTTTGTTTCAAGTTGGAAATTTTCAATATTTGCATTTACTTCTTTAATTTTTGCATCAAGTTCTGGTTTTACAGTTGCAACTTTTTGTGTTGCTTCATCACATTGATTTTTTATTTGTTCAACAGATTTTTCTGCTTTTGAAACAGAATCATTTGCTTCTTTTGTAACTTCTGATAAAGTTTGTTTTATAGAATCTTCTACATTTTGAATATTTTGATTTAATTCTTGTGAACGATTTTTACAATCTTCCAAACTTTGATTTATTTCAATTCTTAAAGCACCAATTTTTTCTTTGTAATCATTTTCAGAATTACTCAATTCATCTAAGCGATTTGCATAAATTTTCTGGAAATTTTCAAATTTTGAAGAATATTCTTGTGTAAAATTAGAAAGATTTTCTTTTGTTTCATTTTGAAATTTACTAAAATCAGATTTATAAGATTCATTCAAAATTCCAAAATCTGTGTTGTAGTCTTCTTTTAGGTGAGAAATATTTGTTTCGTATTCATTTTTAAAGTTATCAATTTTAAAATCATAATCATTTTTTATGCTGATAATTTCAGAATCATAACTTTCTCTGATTTGAGCGATTTCTGAATTGTAATTTTGTTTAAAATCTTCAAGTTCCGAATTACAATTTTGAGCTGCACTTGTGATTTTAGTTTCGTAATCATTTTTGAAATTCTGAATTTCTGAATCATAACTTTCTTTAATTTGAGCGATTTCTGAATTATAATTTTGTTTAAAATCTTCAAGTTCCGAATTACAATTTTGGGTTGCACTTGCGATTTTAGTTTCGTAATCATTTTTGAAATTCTGAATTTCAGAATCATAACTTTCTCTAATTTGAGCGATTTCTGAATTGTAATTTTGTTTAAAATCTTCAAGTTCCAAATTACAATTTTGAGTTGAATTTGCGATTTTAGTTTCGTAATCATTTTTGAAATTTTGAATTTCAGAATTGTAAGAATTTGTAAGATTTTCAATTTCTGTTGAATATTGAGTTTTAAATTCGTCAATTGTTTTTTGATAATTTTCTAAAAGATTTTTATGTTCTTCAACAAAATTTTCATTAAATTCATTAACTTTTTTATTATTTGTTGCGGTTGCAGTTTCAAAAGCTTGATTATATTTTTGTGTGAATTTTTCAAAATCAGAATCAAATTTTTGAGAAAGGGAAGTGTAATTATTTTCGTTTTTATTTTGAATTGCAGAAAGTTGAGATTCATATTTCTGGTTGAGTTTTGCATTATCTTCTGCGAATTTTGTTTCAAATTTTGCGATAATTCCATCATTTTTATTTGTGATTGCTTCAAGTTGCTGTTGATATTTATCTAGAGTTGATTGAACTTTTTTGCTATAACTTCCGTCAAGATTTGAAAGAGAAATATTAAATTGTTCAGAAAGTTTTGCGGAAGCTGCTTCAAATTTTTCAGAAATTGTTTTTTCAAGTTCAAATTGTTTAGATTGTATATTTTTTTGAATTTCTGAATCTTGATTTTTTACTTGTTCTTCAAAATTATTTTTTTGTGATTGTAATTGTTCTTCAAAAGTTGAATTTGTTTCTTGAATTTGTTTATTTAAATTTTGAATATTTGTTTGTAATTGTTTTGTTAAATCTGAAGTTTGAGAATTTAATTGAGATTTATATTCTTCTGCCCGAATTTGAGCTTGTTCACTAAGATGTTCAAAAGCAGTATTTTCCAGATTTTGTGCTTTTTGAGCGGCATCATCATAAGCGGTTTGAATATTTTGACGAATAAAAGTTAAAACTGTTTGAGCATCATTTTGGGCATTTTTTATTTCCGATTCAAGTTTTGAAGCGTTGTTTTGATATTGCTGCAAAAGATTTGTTCCAATCGCTTTTAATTGTTCTGCATTTTGTTTAGAAAATTTTTCAGAAACTAAAGGAATTTTCTTTTCTATATCATCAACAATAGAATCTTGTTTTTCTAATTTTGCAGAAAGTTTATCCACAATGCTACTTTCTTTATGTATTCGTTCAAGATTTTCTTCAACATTTTCTGTCATTTCGTTGAGTTCATTCATCAAATTTGAATAATGCTGAATATGTGCTTCAATTTTTTGAACAGCGTCAATATTGTGGCTTAGATTTTTTAATTTTGAATTAAATTCTTCGTTTTGTTGTTGTAAAAGTTTTACCGCTGCGTTTGCTTGTGTTTGCTGAGTTTTAAATTCTGTAATCAACATTTGGAATTTTTGTTCAACATTTTTGTATAGATTTTCCAAATCACCTTGTCTTTTATCAGCGTATTTTTTTACTTTTTCCATAGAATTATTATTTTTTTCAAGACCATGGAAGTAAAGAGAAATTCCAAGTGAAACAACAATAGAAATCATTACTGCAATTGCGATTAACATTTTTTATTCCCCACCCAAATATATTTTAATTGTTAGTATTTTCTAATAAAATTTTCCTTAATTGTTTAAAATGGCAAAAATTTATATCTGCAATTTTTGACTTTTTTCCAAAAAAACTTTGAATTGGATACAGAAGCCAGGCAGTTTTCATATTTGCATTTTTTGCACCAATAATATCATACTGATGACTATTTCCAACATAAAGAATTTCTTCTTCCGAAATTCCAAGTTTTTCTGCCATTATATGAAAAGGCATTGCAGAAGGTTTTAAAGCTCCAATTTGTTCTGTTCCTAAAATTACATCACAAATATTTTTTATTCCCCAAATTTCACCTTTTTGTTCTGGTGGAAAATCAGAAAGTAAACCAATCTTAAAACCTTGTTTTTTTAAATCTTTTATAAGTTCAATGGAATCTTTGCAAGTTTTCATTTTTACAAAATATTTTTCCATTCCTTTATAAATAACTTTATCTAAGATTTTTTGTGCATTTTCTGGAGAACATTTTAAAAATTCCGCCATCTTTTCTGCTTGTACTTTTGAAAAATCATCAACTTTTTGCATAGAATGCATTATTTTTCTAGTCTTTCCATAAGCAATAAAAATTTTTGAATGGAAGATGACATGAGGAATCATTTTAAAATTAAGCCGAATAGAACGATATAAAGTTCCGTCTATATCAAAACAAACGGCTTTTATTTCACCTAAATCTTTTATAAACACAATATTTAATTATACAATAAATCTAAAAAATCGTCATCAATTCTTATACATTTATAATTTTTTTATGGTTAAATCTCTTCTTCTATTTTTCTTCTATAAAGCTGCACTAAGTTGATGTAAAGAATCTAATTTAGAAAGTCTCTGTTTGTCTGGAGTAATACATAAATTTTTTTCTTGCGTTGGAATAACAAGACCTTTTGGACCATTTTTTGCACGGCGTAAATATTTTACATGCGTATAATACAAATCAACTTTTGTGTTTTTTCGTGCTTTTGAATAATAAACAGCAAGATTTGCCGCATCTAAAAGAATATCTAAAGGAATTGTTTTTCCTTTTTTTGCTTTTATAAAAACATATCCACCAGGAAAATCTCTAACATGAAGCCATAAATCTTCTCCGCGTACAAAATGCCTTAAAAGTTCATCATTTTCTTTTGCATCGCGTCCAACTAAAATATACCAGTCGTTTACAGTGTAATCTAAACCTGGATGAGATTTTTTTTGTTGTTGTTTTGGAGTTGAATCTTTTCTTAAAAGCTGCTCGATTTTTATAGGATTTTTTTCATTTTTTATTTCGTCATACAAATTTTCAAGTTTTTTTAGTTGAGCTTTTGCAATTTCAATATCTTTTTTTAATTCATCAACGCCAGAAATTTGTTTTTTATAATTTTTATAATAAATTGCGGCGTTTTCTTGGGCAGATTTTTTTGGATCAATCAACAAATTTACAATTTTTCCAGTTTCATAATCTTCACATTCTAAAAATTTCGATTTTCCATCAATTTTAAAACCATAAGAAAGAATTAAATCACCTTGATGTTTCAACAATTCTGCATTATCAAAACTTTTTAATTTTGCTTCCAAATTTTCCAACGCATTTTCTCGTTTTGTTTTATTCGTGATATACCATTTTTCTGCTTTTTCGAGTAATGCTTCGCGACTTAAATTATCAGCGTGTTCAGAATACCAATTGTCAATAAATTCATTAAAACTAAGATTTTTGAATTTTTGGGTGGGGGAAGTCTCCCCCTCGCTCCAACCAGCGTTGCTGTTTTCCGCTACCCCCTCGTTTAAATATTTTCTTATAGGAAATTTTTCTTTTGCTTCAAGAATTTTTTCTTCGTCTATTGCTGGAGGAATAAAAGTTTCGCCTTTCATTTCATATTTATCTGGACGACGAAACATTGAATCTAAAACAAAATCGTTTTTATCACAAAGAATTATATTTGCAGCATTGTTCCATAAACGAATATACATATTAAAAAATTCATTTTCACTGTGAGAAAGTTCTATTTTAATAACTCGTTCAAGTCCAATTTGTGCACAAGAATTTATTCTGCAACCTTTTATTTTAGAACGTAAAAATTCCATAAAACGTAAAGGTTTTTCATTTTTTGTGATTTTTTTTCTAGTTTCATTAATTCTAACAGAATTTTGAGCCGTACAGACAATGACGGTTTTAGCGTTTCCTTCTTTATAAGTGTAAAATGCGATTGTATCAAAACCTGGTTGAATAATATCTTGAATGAATGAACCTTCTAAATTAAGTTCTTCTAAAATTAAATTTATTTCGTTACAGTTTAAACTCATTTTCTTTTCCTCTTTAAAGTATAACAATTTATATAGTTTTTTCAATGTGGAGACTTTTCTGTGGAAGAATTTTCTTTCTAAAATATCAACAAAAAATAAGACTTAAATGTAAAATTTATGTAAAAAAATGAAATATGTACTTTTTTTTAAATATACGTTATACTAAAAAGAATTATGCGAATTATATACTTTACAATCTGTGCTATTATAAATTTAGTTTGTCTTCTTTTTTCCATATATATGCGAAAATTTACAAATGGAACTCAAAATAAAATTTTCTTAGTTTTAGCTTGGACTGTACTGATTTCTTCAATTCTTGATTTTTTGTGTTCTTTTCTTCAAATTTATGTAACGCCTACAGATTTTTCAAACACACTTCTTATGATTTTTACAGAATGTTATTTTGTTGTTCGTATTTTTTCTGCAATGTTGTTCTGTGTTTTTTCACTTTTTATAACAAGTTCATTTTTTAGAAGAAAAATCACTTTAAAAATGCGATTTTTATTTTTTATACCTGCAATAATTGATTTAGTTGCACTTTTTGTAAATCCTATTGTTCCAATTCTTTTTAAATTTGAAAATGGACTTTATAAAAGATTAGATTATATTGTAATAAATTATATTTCTAATGTTTTTTATATGATTTTAGGACTTTTTGTAGTTATAAAATATAGAAAGATTCTTCCAACTGCAAAAAAAATTGCAATGTGTGGATTGTATGTAATAATAGCATTTTCTGTTGTCCTTCAACTTTTAAACGAAAATATGCTTGTAGAAATGTTTTTTACATCAGTTGGACTTTTTGTTGTTATGATTTTAATACAACGCCCAGATGAATATACAGATGCAAGTATTGGTGCAGAAAATTTCTATGGATTTTCAAATCTTGTAAACATTATTTTTTCAGAAAAAATTCCAGCAAGTGTAATTATTATAAAAAACTTAAATGACTCAAAAATCTCTTCTATTCTTGATTACAAAAATTATACAAAATGTCAAAATTACCTGTCAAAAATCTTATATTCTATAATTAATCATTACAAAGGTTTTTGTGATTTATTTTATATTGGAAGAGGAAGATTTTCTTTAATTTTGCGTGGTGAAAGTAGATTTTATTCAAGAGAAATGGCAGAAGAAATTCTTTTTGAAATACAAAATCTGTCTGTGCCAAATATTATGAATTTTGAAATGAAATTTGCAATTTGTCATGTAAATCTAACAAATGATGAAGAAAATTCTGTCATAAAATCTGTAAATTCACTTTTTAATCTTTCTGAAATTTTTCAAGATTTTTCTTGGGACCATAATGAAGTTTTATTTTTAGATAAAGTGAAAAATAAACAACTTTTTGGACCTTATATTGAAATTGAAGAAATTATAAAAAATGCAATTACAAACGATGGATTTGAAGTTTATTATCAACCGATTTATTCAACAACGGATGATAAAGTAAATTCTGCAGAAGCGTTAATTCGCCTGAAAGATAAAAAATATAATTATATTTCTCCAGAAATTTTTATTCCTGCGGCAGAAAAAAATGGAATGATTATTCAAATTGGAGATTTTGTTTTAGACAGTGTTTGTAAATTTATTGCAAGTGAGAATTTCAAACAAGCAGGATTGGAATATATTGAAGTAAATCTTTCTGTTTATCAGTGTATGGAACCAGATTTAGTTTATAAAGTTCAAAATTGTGTTAATAAATATGGAATTTCTCCAAAACAGTTGAATTTTGAAATTACAGAAAGTGCAAGCGAACAAGGTGCAATCATCTTAAAAAATATTGCAAAACTTTCGGAATTAGGATTTCATTTTTCTCTCGATGATTATGGAACTGGTTATTCAAATATCAGAAGAATTATAACACTTCCGTTGAATATAATAAAATTTGATAAAACTTTTGTCCGAGAAGCAAAAAATCCGCAAATGAAAATTGTTATAAAAAATAGTATAGATATGATAAAAGAAATGAACAAAAAAATCGTTGTAGAAGGAATAGAAACTTCAGAAATGTTAGAAACATTCAGCGATTTATCAGTTGATTTTATACAAGGATATTATTTTAGTAAGCCTCTTCCAGAAAATGAATTTTGTAATTGGTTAAATACTTTTAAACAACAATCATGCTAAGATTTTTTCGCTTGACATAAAAATTAAAAATATGCAAAATATTCTTAATGAAAAAAACAGTTTTAGTCAAAATTCTAACAGTTCTCGTCCTAGTGGTTATTCGCTAACCAAAGAGAATGTTATATATTGTGATTAAAACACTTATATAAAAAAAGCAGGCTCTTCGGTTTTTTTAACTGGAGGGCTTTTTTTTTGAGAAAAATTGTTTTTTATTGGAGTTTTTTATGAAATTAACAGGCGCACAAATTATTGTAAAATTATTAGAAGAATATGGAATTAAAACTGTTGCAGGAATTCCTGGAGGTTCTATCCTTCCTCTTTATGATGAATTAAACAAATCTTCAATTCGACATATTCTTGTGCGTCAAGAACAAGCAGCGGGTTTTATTGCTCAAGGAATTACTCGTTCTACAGGAAAAGTTGCTGTTTGTATGGCAACATCTGGACCAGGTGCAATGAATCTTCTCACAGCGATAGCAGATGCTCATTCAGATTCTATCCCAATTATCGCAATTACGGGGCAAGTAAATACTTCTTTAATTGGAACGGATGCTTTTCAAGAAGCTGATACTTTTGGACTTTCTTTTCCAATTACAAAACATTCAATTATGGTAAAATCGGTGGAAGAACTTTTAGAAGCAGTTCCTCAGGCGTTTATTATTGCACTTTCTGGTCGTCCAGGTCCAGTTTTAATTGATGTTCCAAGAGATATTCAACTTCAGCAAATAGAAATTTCTGATGAAAAATGGGAAAAAATCATAAAAGAATGTAAAAGTTCTATCTCCGCACGTTTTCATGCTTCTACAAAAGAAGTTTATTCAAAAATCACAGAAATTACAGATTTAATGAAAACTTCAAAAAAGCCGGTTTTATATTGTGGTGGAGGATGTAATTCTGTAGACGCTTCTAAAGGAATAAATGAATTTTTAAAAAATTATTCAATTCCTGTAGTTACAAGTTTAATGGGATTAGGTTGCATTTCTGAAAAATCTGAAAATTTTATTGGAATGGTTGGAATGCATGGGAATTATGCTTCCAATTATGCAATGCACGAGTCAGATTTAGTTATTGCAGCTGGTGTTCGGTTTGATGATAGAGCAACTGGTCTTGTAAAGCAATTTTGTCCAAATGCAAAAATTATTCATATAGATTTAGATGCTGCGGAAATTGATAAAATTTTAAATTCAAAAGTTTCTCTTGTTGCAGATGTTGAATCAATTTTTCCAGTTTTAGCTCAAGTTTTAAATGAAAAGAAAATAAATGCAAACGAAAATTGGTTAAAACAAATTCGAGAAGTAAAAAAACAAAGTGATTCTATGGAATTAGGTCGTCCAAATGATGAAAAACTTATAAATCCACGAGAATTTATTCAAAATATTCCAGAACTTGCCAAAAAAGAAGGAATTTCAGAAGATGATTTAATAATTACAACAGATGTTGGCCAGCATCAGATGTGGGCAGCACAATATTATCCTATAACTAGACCTCGTTCATTTCTTACATCAGGAAGTCTTGGAACAATGGGATTTGGTTTGCCTGCTGCAATTGGTTCTGCACTTGCAAATCCACAAAAAAGGACAATTTGTTTTAGTGGAGACGGCTCAATTATGATGAATATTCAAGAATTAGCAACTTTAAGAGAATTAAATCTTCCAGTAACAGTAATTGTTTTTCAAAATGGAACTTTAGGAATGGTTTATCAACAACAAAAATATTTATTTAATAAAAATTATTCGGCTTCAATTTTTGATTACGTTCCTGATTTAGTTGCAATTGCAAAAGGATTTGGAATTGAAGCTATTGATGCCGATGAAGATCCATTTTGGTATAAAAAAGCATTTGACATTAATAGAAAAAATAAACCTTGTTTTGTAAAAGTTAGCGTAGATTCTGAAGAAAATGTATTACCTTTTGTTCCTGGTGGAAAATCAAATATAGATGCAATTCGAGATTGATTTTATTTGCGCGAGAACACGATAATTTGCACATCAAAATTGATTTTCTAAACTTTCTTCTGTATAATAAAATATTATAATTAAAACTTTTTAATAAAAGAAAAGTTTGAACCGCTTTCGCTAATCAAACTTTTTTATAGAACACAGTAATGAAAACGCTGCGACACGGCTCGCGTTTTCTTAATGCACAGGAGAAAAAAAATGAATCCAAAGTTTATTACCCCCCCCTAGTATTTGCGTTTTGTATAGTTGCAATACTCAGTTCTTGTAAGCCAGAAGTTCCAGAACCAAATACTTACACAGTAAGTTTCAACTCAAACGGTGGCTCAGGTGAGATGAAGAGCATAACAGCCAACGAAGGAAGTGAAATCACACTTACTCCAAAAGCATTTACCAGAACCGGCTATACTTTTGCAGAATGGACCACAAAGACAGATGGCAGTGGTGATAAATACGCAGACGAAGATAAAATCAAACTGACCGCAAACACGACACTTTACGCACAATGGACAGCAAATACTTACACAGTAAAATTTGACGCAAACGGTGGAATTGGCAACGCTCTGACGGATATTCCGGCAATTTATGATGCTGAATTTGCATTGCCGGGAAATACATTTACAAAAATTGGGTACAACTTCGCCGGCTGGAACACAAAAGCGAACGGCAACGGAAAAGATTATGAAGCCAAAGCAAACGTGAAGAATCTCACAGCAGAAAACGGAGCGACCGTAACTTTGTATGCACAATGGACTGATAGAGGAACTCACAAGATAAATTATGAACTGAACGGCGGAAATCATAGCGGCACACCGACAACAACATTCAAGGAAACTGATGAAGTTACGCTCAGAACGGCCGAAAGAACCGGCTACACTTTCGGCGGATGGTACGAAGCGGAAGATTTTAGCGGAACTGCGGTTACAGGTTGGAAAGCAGGCGAAAAGACTGAAGATGTAACGCTTTACGCTCAATGGACAGCGAATAAGTACACAGTAAAATTTGATATAAATGCGGACGATGCAACCGGCACTATGGAATCTCAAACTTTTACTTACGGAACATCACAAGCCTTAAATGAAAATAAATTCACCAGAACCGGTTATGATTTTGTGGGCTGGGCAACAAGTTTAGATGGAGATGTTACTTACAACGATAAACAAGATTATTCAATAGGGGCAGAAAATGTAACTTTGTATGCAAAATGGGTTGAAAAAGATAAAGTTACAAAAGTTACGTTTTCTTATGCCGGTGGAGAGATTGACAACGGATATACAGTAACGCTTTCTTGTCTTACGGAAGGTGCAACTATTTATTACGTTCTCGTTAGCGGAACACAAACACCGGATTTATCAAAAAAAGAAGAATATAAAGCTCCGATAACAATTACCGATGACATTACAATTGTAGCGGTTGCTGTAAAAGACGGTATGAACCAAAGCGACGTGGCAACTGCAACTTTTACCGTAAAAACTTACACTGTAATTTTCTCTACAGCACACGGAATTGCACCGACACAAATTACAGGCTTAAAAAAAGGAAGCAACCTTTCTGAACAGCAACTTCCTACATTAACAGTTACCGGTTACAAATTCGATGGCTGGTACAACGGAGAAACGCAATTTACAACCGACACTGAAATCACCGCAGACATAACTTTAACAGCAAAGTGGGAATTGATTATTACCGCCGAAAATATATGTAACGTAATTGCAGGGCTTCCTGAAGGCAGACATACGATTTCTGTTACAGGCGAAATTCCTGAAAGTAAGTTTACTGAAATAAAAGAAGCTATTAACGCCAACATAAATGCAAAGGTGAACCTTGACCTAAGCGGTGTAACCGGACTTTCTACTATTCCGAGTAATGCGTTTTCTTACTGCGGAAACCTTGTGGGAATTGTAATTCCGGAGACGGAGAGTGGAATAAAATTAGGAAAAGAGGCCTTTAGTGGTTGTTCTGGACTTGAGAATATTTATCTTCCAAAAAATATTTATATGGATGATCATGAATACGTATTTTCAGACTGTAGTTCTCTCTCTCAGGTAAGTTTTGGCGGAACAATGGAAGAATTTAAAGGTTATGACTTACATTTTTATGAATATCCGGATATCTTCAAGGCAGCGATTACTTTTAGCGACGGAAATAGCTGGACTATGGGAAAGGATATCAGGGATTCCGCAGAAGAAAATCCTGAAATCTCTTACAGCGGCGAGTGGAATGATACAATAGACTATATGCTAAAGAAAACCTTAGATTATTCCAGTAAACGAGTGAACCTTCTTGACCTAAGCAAAATGACAGGACTCACAGAAATTTCTTCTAGCACATACTTATACTTATTGAATGTAGTAAAACTTATACTGCCTTCATGTGCAACAAAGGTTTGTGAAGGTGCCTTTAACTATAGTAAAATCGAAAGTATTGTAATTCCCGGAAATATTAAGACAATAGAAGATAAGGCATTTGGGAATAGTGGTGTTGCTAACTCTAGTCTTTCTAATGTTGAAATCGGTTATGGTGTGGAGTCAATAGGAAGTTATGCATTTGCAAGTTGCAGTGCACTGAAAAATGTGAAAATTCCTGCAAGTGTAAAGAATTTAGCTGACCATGTATTCTCCCAGTGCGGAGCACTTGAAACAGCCATAATAGAGGCTTCAGGTACAATAGGCGATAATGCTTTTTTGAATTGTAAGGCACTAAAAAAAGTTACTCTAGGACCAAATGTAACCGGAATAGGAAAGGAAGCTTTTAGTGTTTGCACATCTCTTTCTGAAATCATAATTCCTGCAAATGTTACATCTATTGGAGAATGGGTATTTTATCAAGTACCAGCAACAAGCATAAATTACAGCGGAACAATGGAGCAGTGGAGCAAGATAGAAAAAGACAATGCATTTGTTGATAGCAGCATAAAAACAATAAAATGCTCCGATGGAGATATAACATTGTAATAGTGGATTCACCATGAGGAAATCCTAGTGGGCGGTAGTTCCGGGAGTCCTTACAGTATGCAATCTAGCAATAAAAAAGAGGATACTTTTCATAACGAAAATGTTTCCTCTTTTTAAAACTAAAATATACAATTATTTAAAGTTCTAATCTTTTGAAATTACAAAAAATGCAATTTGATTTTTCCAGCTAAAAATTGTTTTTTCGCTAGAGGCTTCTAAAAGATTAATTATTTTTTGCAAATCTGTGTTTCCAATTTTTTCTAACATCTTTTTTCCATAAGCGGAATGTTCTGCTTCAAACCATTTTTGTATTTCTTGAAGTGTGATATGTCGTTTTTCAAAAATATCTTGAACATCAAGTTTTACAGAAACTCCTTTTTTGCGAAAATTATTTGCAATAGAAATTCCATCCCAATTAAAAAGTGGATTTTCTTTATCACCAAAAAATTCTTGTTCGCATTCTTCCATTTTTTCTAGAATTGAACTAAAACTAGAACTTGTTTCTGGCGTTAAAATCTGTTTTTTTACAAGTTCACTAAGTCTTTGTCCATTTACAGGAATTCTTTGTGAAATTATGATTTTAAAATCACTTGCAAAAGGACTTTCAAAATTGAATTTATCATCATCATTTTCTGTAGTAAATTCTGCGTTATCATTAGATGTGATTTCGTAAAAAAAGTTTTTTTGTGGAGTAAGAACTTCGCTTAAAGAGTCTGCCAAAGCCGAAATTGCTTTTTCATTAATAAAAGGGTCTACAAAAAAAAGTCTATCAAAAACGGCACCATTATATTGAAAATTTATCAAAATATTGTAAAAATCTTTTGGAGTTAGAAAATCTGTAGAAACGGAATTTCCTCGCACTTGGAGAATTGGTTTATCTAAATTTCCTAAAGTTCTTCCATATTGTTCAAGAATTTGTTTTCCTTTTTCTGTTTTGCAGACTCCGCAAGTTACGCCTTCTGGTTCTTTGCGAGCAACTTCCCAAAGTAAAAGTCCCGAATCAGCATTCCAAATTAAACTTCTGTGATGTCTCAATAAATTTGCCATTTTAATCATTGTATCGCGGATAGTTAAAAGAATTTCTGCTTTGTTTGAATCTAATCTTTGCCGCCAAAATTTATCGGCTCTGTCGAGTGCAAATTCTTTTCCGTTATCTCTTGGGCTAAAAGTGAGATTTTCTTCTTTTTTTATTTCTCCACCCTTAAAATGTTCATTTATCCACCATTCGCTGATTGGATTTTCTCCAAATTCAGATTTTTCTTTTTTTGAAGGTTTAAAAATATTTATAGAACCAGTTTCTTCAGGATTCGATGCTAATTCATCTGATGTAAGATTTTCTTGAGAATTTTCTTTTTCTAAAATAGATGCAATTTGAAGTTCTCGTCTTGAAAGAACTTCATTTCTGATTTTTTCTTCATAACCTTGCGTACTTGGCGTGTAAAAAACGCGTCCCATAAGTGTATCTGGTAAATATTGTTGTGCAACCCAATGATCTCTATAAGCGTGAGGATAAAGATATCCTGTTCCATGTCCAAAACCTTCTGCATCACGAGAAGAATCTTTTAAATGATTTGGAATATCAGCATCTTCTTTTTCTACAGAAGATAATGCATCAAAAAAAGCCATAGAACTGTTTGATTTTGGAGACGTTGCCAAATAAAGTGCTGCGTGAGCCAAAAAATATTGACCTTCTGGAAGACCAACTCTATCAAAAGCGGCTGCACAGGAATTTACAATGGTGATGGCATTTGGTTCTGCAAGACCAGTATCTTCACATGCAGAAATCAACATTCTTCTAAAAATATAATGAGGATCTTCTCCTGCACGACACATTCTTGCAAGCCAATACATTGCTGCATCAGGATCTCTTCCGCGTAAACTTTTTATAAAAGCAGAAATTATATCATAATGATAGTCGCCATCTTTATCGTAAAGAACAACTTTTTTTTGAATAGATTCTTCTGCTGTTTCTTTTGAAATATAGATTTTTGAACCATAAGAAGGAACTGGTGGATTTGCGTTTGGTTCCCATTTTTCTGGAGTTGTTTCAATCGCAAGTTCTAAGGCATTTAGTAAAGAACGGCAATCACCATTTGCTGTGTCTACAAGATGTTCTAAAGCACCATCTTCAAATTCGACATCCCAATGACCATATCCTCTTTCTGTGTCTTTTAAAGCCATATTTGCAGCTTTTGTTAAATCTTTTTTGGTTAAAGGTTTTAATTGAAAAACTCGCGAACGTGAAACTAGAGCTTTATTTACTTCAAAAAAAGGATTTTCTGTCGTTGCACCAATTAAAATGATTGTTCCATTTTCTACCCAAGGTAAAAGTGCATCTTGCTGACTTTTATTCCAACGATGAACTTCATCAACAAAAAGAATTGTTCTTCGTCCATACATATTATAAAAATCTTCAGCTTGTTTTATGGAATCGCGAATGTTTGCAACTCCTGTTAAAACTGCATTTAAAGTAAGAAAATTTGATTTTGTGTGATTTGCAATAACTCTTGCTAAAGTTGTTTTTCCTGTTCCTGGCGGACCATAAAAAATTACGGATGTTAATTGGTCGGCAGCAATTGCTCGTCTAAGTAAACGACCTTTACCAACAATATGATCTTGTCCAATATATTCATCAAGATTTCTAGGACGCATTCTTGCTGCTAAAGGTTCTTGCTTTTTTGCCGACTCAAATAAATCACTCATAATAAAAATTATTCTCTATTCCAATTTGCTCTAGCTGGATAGTAAGACCATAATCCTATGTTTTTAAAAGAAACTGATGTTGATGAACCAGAACCAATAAAATACAAAGATGCATACAAAGCACTGTCGAGTTCTTTTTTTCCTGGTGTAGAATTAAACATTGTTTGAACTAAATATGATGTTAATAATTGTGTTTGAGCATTTGTTGTAAAAGAACCAAGTTTATCTTCTGGAATGTTTGTGTATTCACCACTATCATTTTTTGTAAACTGAACTTTTTCAACGCCCCCAGATGATGATATATTAGAAGAACTGTTTTGACCGCGTCCAATAATTATTGCATCTTCACAAATTCCTAAAGAAGAAATTGTATAATTTGCATCAACGCTTTTTGTAATTTCACTAGATTTTGTTTTGTAGTAAAGATATTCGTTTTGTCCCCAATACATTGCAGTTGCTTCTTTTGTAAAAGTTGCATTTGTTGTTAATGTACGAGATTTTGCGTAATAAGTCGTACCATCTAAAATTGCAATTCCATTTAAAGAAACTTTTTCGCCATCGGAATCTGAATCCAAAATTTCACTTGCAGAAATTGTTTGTTCTGTCAGGTTTCCGTCGTTTATTTCAAAATATTGAATTTTTCCATTGTTGGAACTTTCATCTCCTATTCTAAGAAGAACTTTTCTTTCAGAATTTATTGGTGAATTTGAAGAAAAAATATTTATTGCTGTGTAACAATAATCATCATAAGTGTAAATAATTTTAGATTTGTCTATAGAATCATTTGAATCAAAAATTTCTTTCCAATCAGATGAGAGCCAAGTTCCATCTTCAGATTCTGTCGGTTTTACTTTATAAATATAAAATTTTTCTGGGCAAGAAGTTCCTTTATCGGGGTAAATTGTGTAAGAAGTTGTAAAAACGTAAAGATTGTCTGAATCTGCAACAATTTTTAAGATTTGTTGTCCTTTGTGAGTTGCATTTGTGTAATCGTAAGAATGTAATTCAAAAGGTAATTGTGATTGTGGAAGAGTTTTCCATTCACCATGTGATTGAGTTGTTTCATCAAAAGTAAAATCTGTTCCGCTTTTTGTTCCTATTAATTTATAAATAATTCCATCTGTATTTGTTGTTACAATATATTCGTTATCATTAATCGAAAATCTTGCAATTGAGCGAATAATTCCGTTTACAGTTGCAGTTTCTGAAGCAACATCTTTTGTAATATAATAAAAAACAGGATCTGTACAACTAATTAAAATTGTTGAAATTGCTAAAATGATTGGTAAAAATATTTTTTTCATAGGTTTATCCTTTTTAGAAATGGAAACGAGCATTTATTCCTGCAACTGCAAATAATCCTGATTTTCGTTTTTGCTTATCAGAATTTGCGAATTCAGAAATACTTAAAATTGTTCCAGAAAGTCCAAAAGACCAAGATTCTGAAACTCTATAAAAAGCTCCTAAAGAAGCTTTGACTGTTAATGCAGGCCAATAGGTCATATTTGCCCAAGTTTCTGTAGAAAGTCCTACGTTTACGTGAATTGGAAATTCAAATTTTCCTAAAGTTGGTTGAAAAAATCCTCCAAAAGTGATTGGAATCATAAAAAGAGCTTTTCCACCAATAGAAAAATTATTTGTTACAGAAAGTTCTCCACCTACGCCAAACATAGAAGTTAAGAATTTGTAATAACCAATTGTAGCTCCAAATCCTGGATATAAAGTTTCACCAAAATTTAGAGGAAAAAATCCGTCTAATTCAATTTTTAAAAATTGATCTCCAGCACCATTTTGTTGATATACAAAACCATCATCATATTCATCGCCAGGTTCATCAGCAAAAACCATAGCTGTACAAATACATAATGTAAGAAAAATGGAAAGAATGCGTTTCATATTGTTCCTTTTGTATTTTTAATATATTTTAAGAATATACTATATTTTTAGGTTATTTATCAATAAAACTATTAAAAAGAGGAAAAGTTACTATGAGTGCAGTAATTATTGATGGAAAAAAGATTGCTTCGGAAATTCGTACAGAAATTGCAGAAAAAGTTTCTTCATTAAAAAATCAGGGAATAAAACCTTGTTTAGCGGTTATTCTTGTAGGAGAAAATCCTGCGTCGGTTTCTTATGTAACGGGAAAAAGAAAAGCACTCGCAGAAGTTGGAATGGAAGATAAATCTATACAACTTCCAGAAAATACAACTGAAGAAGAATTATTAAATCTTATAAAAAAATTGAATGATGATGATTCTGTCAATGGAATTTTAGTTCAACTTCCGCTTCCAAAACATATAAATGAAGATAAAGTGATAATGGCAATTTCTCCAAAAAAAGATGTAGATGGTTTTCATCCGGAAAATGTAGGAAATCTTGTAATTGGGCGAAAAGGATTTTTACCTTGTACGCCTCACGGAATTATTGTTCTTTTAAAGAAAATGGGAATTGAAACAAATGGAAAAAATGCAGTTGTAATTGGTCGTTCAAATATTGTTGGAAAACCTATTTCTATTTTACTTTCTAGAAAAGATATAAATTGTACTGTTACAATGTGTCATACGGGAACAAAAAATCTTTCTGAATTTACAAAAAATGCAGATATTCTTGTAGTTGCATCGGGTTCACCTCATACTTTAAAAAAAGATATGATAAAAAAAGGTGCGGTTGTAATTGATGTTGGTGTAAACAGAATTCCAGATTCCTCTAAAAAATCAGGATTTCGTTTAATTGGTGATTGCGATTTTGATGATTTAAAAGAAATTGCAAGTTATATCACTCCTGTTCCTGGTGGAGTTGGACCTATGACAATTGCAATGCTTATACAAAATACATTAGAAAGTGCTGTAAAATAGGAAAAAATATGAGAGATATTCAAAACGAAGAAGATACTCGTAAAGTTCCTCTAAAAAAAGTTGGAGTAAAAAACGTAAAATATCCAGTTCAGGTTTTAGATAAAAATAAAAAGCTCCAAAATACAACGGCATCTGTAAATCTTTTTGTGAATCTTCCTCACAATTTTAAGGGAACTCACATGAGTCGCTTTATAGAAGTTTTTCACAAATATCATTCTGACATTTCAATGAATAATTTTTTAGAAATGCTTGAGGAAATTCGTAAAAAATTAGATGCGGAACGTGCATTTGGAAGAATAACTTTTCCTTATTTTATAGAAAAAAATGCTCCAGTTTCTAATTCAAGTGGAATGATGGAATATATTTGTACTTACGAAGGTGAAAGTTCTGTTGAAAAAAATAATGAAATTCCTATTCAAAAATTTTTTGTTTCAATAGAAGTGCCAGTCACAACTCTTTGTCCTTGTTCAAAAGCAATTTCTACTTATGGAGCACATAATCAAAGAGGAACTGTAAAAGTAAAACTTTTATATACAGATTTTTTTTGGCTCGAAGATGTTATAAATATGATTGAAAATTGTGCATCATCTCCGTTATATTCTGTTTTAAAGCGACAAGATGAAAAATTTGTAACAGAACACGCTTACGACAATCCTCGTTTTGTTGAAGATGTTGTGCGAGAAGTTTATCTTTCCTTAAAAAAAATGAATTTTCAATGGTTTTCAGTTGAATGTACAAATTATGAAAGTATACATTTTCACGATGCTTATGCTTATGCTGAATATGATGCTAGTAAAATTTAAAGAAAAATTATAATATTTGCAGGAAAATAATGAATAAAACTTTTTTTATAGAAACTTATGGTTGCGAAATGAATATTGCAGAATCTGCATCTGTGGAGCAACTTTTTTTATCTCGCGGCTGGACAAAATCAAATTCTGCACAGACTTGTGATGTTGCAATCATAAATACTTGTTCTGTTCGCGGTTCTGCTGAAGAAAGAATTCTTGGTCGCTTAGGCTGGTACAATGGTTTAAAAGCTGTTCGTGAAGGAAAACCTAATGCAAAACGAAAAATGCATGAAGAAGCGGTAGAATTTGTAAATAAAAATGGAAAAACACCTTTAACTCTTGTTGTAATGGGATGTATGGCAGAACGCCTTTTGCACGAGTTTAGGGAAAAATATCCTTTTATAGATTATGTTGTTGGAACTTTCGCAAAACATCATTTTGGTGAAATTATAGACGCTCTTGAAGATGGAAGAAAACCTTTTGAATTAGATGATTCTGAAAAATATAAATTTGCACCAATTTCTGCAGAGCCAGGAGCATTTTCTACTTTTGTACCAATTATGCATGGTTGTAATAATTTTTGTACATATTGTATTGTTCCTTATGTTCGCGGAAGAGAATGTAGTCGTCCTGTAGATGAAATTCTTAGAGAAATTGATGTTTTAAGTTCTTACAAAGTTAGAGAAATCACATTAATTGGTCAAAATGTAAATTCTTATTATGGACAAATTTATTCAGATATAAAGGCTCATAAAGCTGGTGAAAATATAAATTTTGCAACTCTTCTTGAAATTATTTCGGAACGATTAAGAGAAATAAATTCTTCAATTGAATGGGTTCGTTTTATGTCATCTCATCCAAAAGATTTAACTGATGATGTAATAAATGTTATTGCAAAAGAAGATGTAATTTGCCGGCATATTCATCTTGCAGTTCAGCATGGTTCAAATTCTGTTTTAAAACGAATGAATAGAAATTATACCCGTGAACATTATCTCGAACTTATAAAAAAAATCAAATCAAAAATACCAGATGTTTCTTTAACAACAGATATTATGGTCGGTTTTCCTGGTGAAACTGAAGAAGATTTAGAATTAACTTTAGATTTAATGAATCAAGTAAAATTTGAATCAGCAATGATGTATTATTATAATCCGCGGGAAGGAACTCCTGCTGCAAAATTAGAGCAGCTTCCAGAAGAATTACGCAAACAAAGATTGCAAAAAGTAATAAATCTTCAATTGGAACATACTCACGAGCAAATGTCTAAACGAGTTGGACAAACTGTAAAAGTTTTAGTTGAATCTGTAAGTCGTGATAACAAAGAAGAACTTTTAGGTCAAACAGAACAACATGAAAAAGTTGCTTTTAAGGCTCCAAAAAATATGATTGGAAATTTTATTCAAGTTAGAATTGATGAACTTTCTGGAAATACATTTCGCGGCACTTTAGTAGAATAAAATTTAGGAAAAATTATGGATAATACAGTTTACATTTTAGATAGTTATGGTTTGATTTATCGTTGTTATTTTGCTTTTATTTCAAGACCTTTAATTAATTCTCGTGGAGAAAATATCAGTGCTTTGTTTGGATTTTTTAGAAATTTGCATTGGATTTTAGAACATTATAAACCTTCTTATCTTTTTGCTGCTATGGATTCCAAAACAAAAACTTTCCGGCACGAACTTTATAGCGAATATAAAGCAACAAGAAATAAAACTCCAGAAGATTTACATGCACAAATTCCTTTTATTGAAGAAGTTTTAAATGCTTTAGGAATTCCTGTTTTACAATGTGATGGTTATGAAGCTGATGATATTATCGCAACTGTTGCAAAAAAATGTGAAGAACAGGGAAGACAATGTAGAATTCTTTCTGGTGATAAAGATTTAATGCAACTTGTAACAGAAAATACAAAAATTCTAAAGCCAGAAAGCGGAGCTTCAACTTGGAAAATTACAGATTCTCAAGGCGTAAAAGCAGAGTGGGGCGTAGAACCTGCTCAACTTTTAGATTTACTTTCTCTTTATGGTGATTCCGCTGATAATATTCCAGGAGTAACTGGGGTTGGTGTAAAAACTGCATCAAAACTTTTAAATGATTATAAAAATCTTGATGGAATTTATTCTCATATTGAGCAAATAAAAGGTGCTGTTCAAAAAAAACTTATTGATGGAAAAGAAAATGCATACTTCAGTCAAAAACTTGTCAAACTTTGTTCATCAGTTCCGTGCGAAAAAATTGATTCTGCAATAAAATCTGAACCTTATAAATTTAATTATGAAGAAGCCGCAAAAGTATTAAAATCTTATGAAGCATTCAATGTTGCAAAATCTTATGCTTTATTAAATGAAAAAAAATCATCATCGTTAAAAACAGAACAATTATCAGAAAATTCTTCTCAAATTTTAAAAATTGTAGAAAATGATAGAAGTTCATACAAAGCAATTACAAATCTTTCTGAATTAGAAAATTATCTTTCTGGTTATTTTGATTTATGCAATTCTCAAAATGCAATAGAAAATCCGCCAATCGCTTATGACTCTGAAACCGACAGTCTTAACACTTTTGAATGTAATATTTTAGGTTTTAGTCTTTGCTACAAAAAAGGAAATGCAGTTTATGTTCCAATTCAACAAAAATCACTTTCTTTATTTGATTTAAACGAATATATTTCTCTAAATGATGCACTAGTTTTTTTGGAAAAACTTTTTACAGATAAATGCACAAATCTTGTAATGCATAATGCAAAATTCGATTTAAAAGTTCTTGTTTCTCAAATAAAAAAACTTCATTCAGATTCTCAAAAAATTGAAAATTTGCAATCAAAAATCTTAGATTCTCAAATTTCAGATACGATGATTTTAGCTTGGCTAGAAAATCCTGAAAGAACAGGAAAAAACGGTTATTCACTTGAATATCTTAGCGAAACTTTATTGGGTTTAAAAGGAATTGAATTTTCAGAAATTGTTCCAAAAGGTTCTACTTTTTCAGATGTTCCTTTAGAAATTGCGTATAAATATGCGGCTGAGGATGCAGATTTTACACTTCAACTTTTTAATAAATTTGCAGATAAAACTTCTCAAAAAGAAATGCTTTCATCACCATTATGTAAACTGGAACATAAAATTTTACCAATTTTGACAAAGATGGAACTTGAAGGTATTCATCTAAATTCTGTTGCTTTAAATTCTTATAATGAAGAATTATCTAAAAATTTAAATCTTGTAATGCAAAATATTTATAAAGAAGTTGGACATGAATTTAATATTGCTTCGCCAAAACAATTGCAAACGGTTTTATTTGAAGAACGGAAATTAAAGCCTGGTAAAAAAACAAAATCAGGATATTCAACTGATACTTCTGTTTTAGAAGAATTAGCTCAAGAAGATTGTGTCCCAAAAATGATTTTAGAATATCGTGAACTTGCAAAACTTCAATCAACTTATGTAGAAACTCTTCCAAAATTAGTAGATAAAAACGACCGAATTCATACAGATTTTGTTCAAACTGGAACTGCAACAGGAAGACTTTCATGTCGGGAACCAAATTTACAGAATATTCCAATAAAAACTGAAGCGGGTAGGAGAATTCGCTCTGCATTTACAGCACCAGAAGGAAAAGTTTTAATTTCTGCTGATTATGCACAAATTGAATTGGTAGTTTTAGCTCATTTAAGTGGTGATGAAAATATGAGCCGCTCATTTATTGAAGGAACTGATGTTCACAAAGCAACTGCCGCAATGATTTACGGTGTTTCTCAAGAAAACGTAACTCCTCAAATGAGAAGAATTGCAAAAACTATAAATTTCGGTGTGATTTATGGAATGTCTGCATTTAGTCTTGCAAAAGATTTAGGCATTTCTAGAACAGAAGCACAAAATTTTATAGAAATGTATTTTAAACTTTATAATTCAGTTAATAATTTTATGACGAATGTAATTTCATCTGCAGAAGAAACTGGTTTTGCAACAACTATTCTTGGAAGAAAACGTCCAATTTTAAATATCAACAGTTCAAACAAAATTGAAAAATCGGCGGCTGAGCGTGTTGCAAAAAATACTCCAATTCAAGGTTCTGCTGCGGATATTGTAAAAACTGCAATGATAAATATAAACGAAGCTTTAAAAAATACAAATTCTCAAGCAAAACTTCTTTTACAAGTTCACGATGAATTGATTTTTGAATGTCCAGATGATAAACAAACAATAGAGAATACAATTTCTCTCATAAAAGAAAAAATGGAAAATGCAATAAAATTAAATGTTCCTTTGCGAGTGAGTGTAGAATTTGGCAAAAATTGGGGAGAATTCCATTGATAAAAAAGATAAAAAATCTTTCTGCTTTTTTTGAACAAAATCCTCAGATAAAAAAGATTGCCGTTGTTGGAAAAATGGCTTCTGGAAAAAATTTTATTTGTTCAAAATTAGAAGAATTCGGTTTTAAAAGTATAGATGCTGATATTCTTGTTCATAAAGCAATAGAAAATTCTTCTGCACAAATTATAAAAACTTTTACTCCTTTTGCAAAACAGGAAAACATAAATCTGTTAAATCCTGATGGAACGATTGCAAGACGTGAACTTGGAAAACTTTTGTTTAAATTTCCAAATCTTATGGAAAAACAGGAACAAATTGTCTATCCGATTGTAAAAAATATGATGAAAGAATTTATTTCTTCAAATGAAAAATCAATTATAAATGCTACAGTTCTTTATAAAATTCCAGAATTTATTTCAGAATGTGATGTTGTTTTTTATATAAAAGCATCTTTTTTTAAAAGATTTATCAGAGCAAAAAAAAGGGATAATCTTTCTTGTAAACAAATTTTTAGACGATTTTATGCTCAGAGAAAATTATTCAAAAAATATAAACAAATTTGTAAAAACTTAGCGATTATAAAAAATTAAATTAAAAAAAAACTAAACTATTTTTCCTTTGCTCCGATATTTTTTATAAGGTGGTCGGTTCTTACCGATTAAAGAGGAAAAATTATGGATCAAAAAAAGACATTATGGATAATTGCCGCAGTTGGTGCGTTTTTACTTTTTGTTTTAGGTGCCGCTTTTATTATGTATCCAAAAGCTCCTAAAGTTGCACAAACAATTACAACAAATACTCTTACGGAATCTAAAAATCCTTCTACATCATCAAAAATAGAACAAGAAGATGATGGATGGATTAAAGAAAATGTTGAAATTCCAAATGATTTTACTGTAAAAGATTTAACAGTTTTTTCAGAAAATGCAAATGTCTATGGTTTTGATACAGTTAAAAATGGAGATAGTGAAACTTTAGATTTGAATTCAGTAAAAAATCAAATTGAAAATTCAAATGAGAATTCAAACCAAAAATCAAATCAAATCACAGTTGTAATAAAAGATGAAACTTCAAAAAATATTGTTACAGAAAATAATGTTTCTTCTAATAATGAATATGTAGAAAAAACTCCAGAAAAAACAGTAAAAACTGAAACTTCTGTAAAACCTAAAAATGTTATAAAAAATAATGAAAGTACAAGCAATGTTAAGAAAGTTACATCAACAACTAATAAAGAAAAATCAAAAAATGTAGAAAAAGTTGTTAGTACAAAAACACAGTTTTGGGTTCAAGTTGGTTCTTATTCAAATAAAAAAACAGCAGAATCAGCTCGCTCTTCACTTGATGAAAATAAAATTTCTTCTGATATTTTTACTTATGAAGATAGCAAAGGAAAACTTTTTTATCGTGTAAGAGTCGGACCTTATACTACAAAAAGCGAAGCAGAATATTGGCGTTCAAAAATTATTAAAATTGATGCTTTTTCTAAAGCGGAAAGTTATATCACAAGTACACAAACAGAACTTTAATATTTTATAAAATGTCGTATAAAAATGCGGCATTTTTTTTATTTAAGGTTTAATGATTTTAAATTCCGAAAATAAACTGTTTTGGCAATATTATTTATATGAAAGCAAAACAGTTTATATTTATTTTTATTTTATTTGTTGGAAATAAAATTTTCTCGGAAAATTTTTTTTATGAAAATGGACAAGCAAATCTAAAATTAAATTTTCCTTTTACAGAATTGTCTCTTTCTTGGAAAAAAGATAATTTAAATTTTGGAATAGATTTTTTTTCGGACAATTTTTTGAAAAAATATCCATTTTCTGTAAAAGTTGGAACTTTAAGTTTTAGTTCTCCTTTGAAATCTCTAGAATTATCTTCAAGTTCTCCGTTTTCTTCTGTCAAAAAGAAGGCAACTAGTTTTTCTGCAAGAATTCCTTCTTATTCAAGTTTTCCAGAAGAAATTTCATATTTTGCACAATTTGGATTTTTAGATTCAAAAAAACTGATAAATAAAGCGAATTTAAATTTCTTTTATGCACAAGATTCAAAATTTGCAGCTTTTTCTTTCTTTATAAAATGCAAAATTTCAAAAAAAATTGATTTTAGCCATTCTTTTGTTTTTAATTCATTTTGTTTTGATGATTCAAATTTTTCTAGCTGGTTTAACGAAAGATTCTTTTTTCATAAAGATAGATTTTCTTGCTTTTCTAATCAATTTGTGTTGAATCTTTATAATTTTACAAGTGTATTTTCACTTTATGCGTATGAGTCTTGTTTTGGAAATTTTGATTTTGTGTATAAAACTGAAAATATGTTAAAATTAAATCATCTTGTTCTTAATTTCTCAGGATTTTATAATTCAAACAAAAATATTTATACGCCATCACAAAATTTTTTAAATGAAAATTTACAATTAAAAACAGGAATTCAATATAATTTTATGCTCAGAAAGAAAATCCCAATTTTTATAAAAAATGGAGTAAATGCTTTTTTTGATTATCAACCTGCAAAAGAAAATCAAAATTTAAAAATATCTTTAGGAAGTCAATTAAATTTTTTGAATACAAGTTTTTATTTAATTGGAAGTGCTGACTCAAAAATAATTTGTTCACAAACTCAAAATGATTTTTCTTTTGAAAAATATTCATTAAGTATAAAAAATAATTGGAATTTTGAAAAAATAAGCTTTTTTATTTCTGGAACTTATAAATTTTCTCCAAAATCACAAAATCAGGATTTTTCTCAAACTTATAATGCAAATTTTTATTTTGGACGAAAACAAAAAATTTTTCTTACAAATAGTTTTTCTCTTTCGTATTATGAAAAAAATCTTTCAAAATATAGTTATAACGGAAGTTTTGGTGCAAAATGGAAAATAAAATTTTTAAATCTTAATGGAAAAATTTCTTGGAAAATATGATTGATGTTTTATGTAGTTTATTGATATATGGTAGTTGAATATCGCAATAGAATTTATTAAAATGATAAAACTATATTAGGAATTTTTTTTTTAAGAGGTAATAATATGGATATTTCAAAAATGAGAAATATCGGTATCAGTGCTCACATTGACTCAGGAAAAACTACAACTTCAGAACGTATTTTGTTTTATTGTAACAAAATTCATGCTATCCATGAAGTTCGTGGAAAAGACGGTGTTGGTGCTGTTATGGACAACATGGAACTGGAACGTGAAAGAGGTATCACTATTCAGTCTGCAGCTACACAGGTTCAGTGGAAAGATTACACTATAAACCTTATCGACACTCCAGGTCACGTAGATTTTACAGTAGAAGTTGAACGTTCATTACGCGTTCTTGACGGTGCTATCATGATTCTTTGTGCAGTTGCCGGTGTTCAATCTCAGTCAATTACAGTAGACCGACAGCTTAAACGTTATCATGTACCTAGAGTTGCTTTTGTTAATAAATGTGATAGACAAGGTGCTAATCCTATTCGTGTTTGTGGACAACTTCGTGAAAAATTAGGTCTTAACGCTCATATGATGGAACTTCCTATTGGTTTGGAAGATAAACTTGAAGGTGTTGTAGATTTAGTTGGAATGAAAGCTATTTATTTTGATGGTCCAAATGGTGAAGATCTTAGAATTGCTGAAATTCCTGCTCATTTAGTTGATGATGCTAAAAAATATCGTCAAGAAATGATTGAAGAAGCTGTAAACTTTGATGATGATTTGATGGAAAAAGTTCTTAATGGTGAAGAACCTACAGAAGAAGAAATCATCGCTGCAATTCGTAAAGGAACTCTTGCTGAACAATATGTTGGTGTTTTCCTTGGTTCTGCTCACGTAAACAAAGGTATTCAGCCACTTTTGGATGCTGTTGTTCGCTATCTTCCTGCTCCAAATGAAGTTAAAAACGTTGCTCTTGATTTGGACAATAACGAATCTGAAGTTGCACTTGAATCAGTTGATAATAAACCAACTGTAGCTTTAGCTTTCAAACTTGATGATGGACAGTATGGACAGTTAACTTATACTCGTATTTATCAGGGAAAAATCAAAAAAGGTGAAGAACTTTACAATACACGTTCTAAGAAACGCTTTAAGGTTGGTCGTCTTGTTCGTATGAATTCTGCTCAAATGGAAGATATTAACGAAGCAGGCTCTGGTGATATTGTTGCTTTATTTGGTGTAGATTGTGCATCTGGAGATACATTTACTTCTGGTGGTGTAAATTATTCTATGGCTTCAATGTTTGTTCCAGAACCAGTAATTTCTTTATCAATTACTCCAAAAGACAAACAAGCTGCTATGCAAATGTCTAAGGCTTTGAACAGATTTACAAAAGAAGACCCAACTTTCCAAACATATACAGATCCTGAATCAAATGAAACAATCATTAAAGGAATGGGTGAACTTCACCTTGCTGTTTATGTAGAACGTATGAAACGTGAATACAATTGTGAAGTAACAACTGGTGCTCCTCAGGTTGCATATCGTGAATCTATCACAACTACTGGTGATTTTAACTATACACACAAGAAACAGTCAGGTGGTTCTGGTCAGTATGGTCGTGTTGCCGGATTTATGGAACCAATTTCTGATAAAGACTACGAATTTGTAGATGCAATTAAAGGTGGTGCAATTCCTAATGAATTTATTCCATCTTGTGATAAAGGTTTCCAAAGAGCTATGAAAGAAGGTTCATTGATTGGTGCTCCTGTTGTTGGTATAAAAATCACAATTAACGATGGTCAATCTCACCCAGTAGACTCTAACGATAACGCATTCCAAACTGCTGCAATTGGTGCATTCCGCGAAGGTTATTTAAAAGCAAAACCTGCTATTCTTGAACCAATTATGAAAGTTCAAATGACTGCTCCAACAGAATTCCAAGGAAACTTGTTTGGTTTGATTAATCAACGTCGTGGTGTAATTGTTGATTCAACAGATGAAAATAATTCATCAACAGTAAATGCAGAAGTTCCACTTTCTGAAATGTTCGGATTTTCTACAATTCTCCGTTCTTCAACACAAGGAAAAGGCGAATTCACAATGGAATTTGAAAAATACGGAAAAGTTCCAAATGCAATTGCAGATGAACTTATTGCAAAACACAAAGCTGAAAAAGAAGCTGGTAAAAAATAAGGTAATATAACCTAAAATTAAGGCTATCCTGAAGTTTTCTTCAAAAAGGATAGCCTTTTTAATTTTAAATTTGTTTTATTTTGGTTATATGTTATTATATTTATCATAGAGAGTAAATTTTACAACAACGAGGTGAAATTATGGAAAAAAAAGATTTAATTGAGTATAGCCCAATTCGTTATTTTGAAAAGGCGACAAATGCTGTGTTAAAAGAAGGTGAAATTGGACTTATTACAGCAAAAAAGGGGCTTGGAAAAACTTCTGTACTTGTTCAGTTTGGTATAGATTCTTTATTGAATGATAAACCTCTAGTTCATGTTTCTTTTGATCAACATTCTTCAAATGTAATTGCCTGGTATTCAAGTATTTTGACAGAAATCGCTAAGAAAAAGAATGTTAATATTGAAGAATTAAGTGAGGAAATTGTAAAAAATCGTACAATTTTAAATTTCAATCAAGAAGCATTTACTCTTCCAAAAGTTGTAAATACCTTAAAAGCGTTAAATGATGGTGGAATTAAAATAAGTGAAGTTGTGGTGGATGGATTAAATCTTTCTGCAATTTCAAAAGAAGATTTAGATTGCTTTGCTAATTTTATAAAATCACAAAAAATGATTGCCTGGTTTAGTTTTACAAGTGATTCTGAAGAACTAAAAGGAACTTTAGATTCTGATAAATTGAATATTTTTTCTACAGTTGCACATCTTTCTTCAGAAGGTAAAGAAATTTTATTAAAAGTATTAAAAAATGGAGAAGGAGAAGTTTCTCTAGATCCAAAAACACTTTTAATTTCAAAATAGTTAATTGATTTTGAGGTTGCATTTTTTTTAAATGCAACCTTTTTAGTATTAATTTTTTTTCTGTTTTAGAAAATTATAAAGAGTTCCTGTAGAAACGTTTAATTGTCTTGAAATTAATATTTTAGGATATCCGTTATTTAACATATTTTTGATTTGCTGCTCTTTTCCAGATAGTTTATAATGATTTGATTTTTTCCCTTTTGGCCGCCCAAGAACGATTCCTTCCGTTTTTTTTCGTTTTAACGCTTCTTTTGTTCTTTGTGAAATTAAAGAACGTTCAATTTCTGCTGAAATACTAAATGCAAATGCAAGAACTTTGCTTGTTAAATCGTCTCCGAGTTTATAGCCTTCTTTTACCGTAAAAATTAAAACTTCTCTTTCCATTAATAAATTTAAAATCGACATAATCATAAACATGCTTCTTCCGAGTCGTGAAAGTTCAGAACAAATAATAATATCATTTTTTTTAACTTTTTCTAGCAATTCTCCAAGATGTCGTTTATCTGGTGAAATTGTCCCACTTATTGTTTCTTCAATCCATTCATCAATTTTTAATTTGTTTTGTTTTGCGTATTTTATTATTTCAAAACGTTGATTTTCTACAGTTTGTTTGTCTGTGCTTACTCGGATGTATCCATAAATCATAATAGCTCCAATAAAATTATCAGATTTTTAATATTTTGTTTGTATTTTTTATAAAAAAGTACAATCGTCTAAAAGTTGCAACGCAATTTTTTTGACAAATGAAATTTAAGATATTTAAAGAGTTTTGTTTTTGATTAAATGGAAAAATATTTTACAGATGAAAAGAAATTTAGAGAAGTAAAAAAATTGATATAGTCGTGCGTTTTAAGCACAACTATTTTGAATAGATTATTCTATGCCAAGTAAATTCAAATTGTAATTATCTACAGCAACTCTATACTTAAAACCAGCGACTTTACTTGTAAAGAGTGCAGCTGTCAGAGAGCCTGCAGACAGTCCATAAGTTATTGGTATGATAATTTCAGGGTCAGGTAAAAAATCATTAGGTAAATATTCATAAGCAACACTAGTTAGGATTCCTGCAGAAACAATTCCTAATAAAGTAAAAGTTGCTGCACACCATCCGCGATATTCTTTTATGATTTTTTTGTTACTTGGAACTTCTAATAGCATTTTAGTTGCTTCATTATGAGTAATTAGTTTACCATTTGGAGTTGTAAAACTTGCATTTGCGAAAAATTTTGTATTTTGTAATAAATACTTTTCGTTCAAAAGTGAAATAGAAAATTCTTTGTTTTCAAGTTCTGAACTTTTTCCTTCTTGTGCAAAAATAGGGATAAAGCATAACAAAATCATAAAGATTGATAATAATTTTTTCATTTTTTTCTCCTGTAAAAAGTCAATGAGGAAATTTCAATTTCCGATTTGACTTTTTTTAGCAACTTCGCAATGAAATGAGAAGTTGTTGTTAATCATAGAAGTTTGCAACGCAAACTCTAGTTAGATAAGAACCGCGATATTTTAGCGGTTCTTATCTAACACACCTGTGAAAAATATTTTCTATATCGTAGCAATATGAAGTTTCTAAAACAATAAAGAATTTTGCGAAAATGACCAAGGTCACGAGAGAAAGAACTATGGTTATGAGAAAAAGAACCAAGGTTCTTTAAAAAGTTCTTGCAGTTTTTATAAACTATGATAGAATATCTTTATGAAAAACAAATTGTTATATTCAGGAAATTTTAAACGTTTTGTAAGAATGGCATCATTTGTAGCTTTATGTGTTGCACTTTATCGCTTGGCAAAAGTAATTATTACAGGATGTGATTTTTATGATTATACAGAACATTGTATTATTCCAAAAAAATTCATGTTAATTTTATATGCTATATTTGTATTATTTTTTATTGTATTAATTTTTGTTCCTACATATTTTTTTCTTTTTGGATTTATTGCAATTTCATATTCTTTTGCTATCTTTATAGATCAACCTAAAAATGATATAGGTATTTTTATTTTTATTATAGGGATTTTGTCTCTTGCAATCGCAGGTTTTTTTAGAAAAAAAGGGAAAATTAAAAGCATTATTTTTTCTTTAATTTTTATTTCTTTATTAATTTCTGAAATTCGTTTTGGAAAAAATCTTTTTATTTCATCTTTAACTTCAAAATTTTTTTTCTTTTTTACAGATATAGTTGTCTTTGTTTTATCATATTATCTTAGTTTGGGAAGATTTATTTTTACAACTGATAAAGTTTTGAATTTGGCAGACTTTCCAGATTTAACTTTGCGTGATATAGAATGGATAAAACTTATTTTAAAAGAAACAAAATATGAAACAATTGCAAAAGAATATAATCTTTCAGAAGGAACTGTAAAAAATAATTTTCATCGAATTTTCAAGATTTTAAATGTAAGCGATAGAATTCATTTTATGTCTGTTTATAGTGATGCAGAGGTTTTGGATAATTCTCAAGTTGAAAAAAAATTTTCAACTTTCGTGAAAGAAATTTTTTGGACTGATTAAAAATCAATTTTAATTTATAAAACAGTCCAAATTATTTTAGAAAAATTTCTTTCTTAAAACAAAAAAATTATAATTCAATCTTTATGCAAGCAGGTTTTGTTGCTCCAAGTTTTAATGATGTTTCGTTTGGACTTGAATCTGCTAATGTTATGATATATTCTCCTTTTTCCAAAATAGAATCTCCATTTTGTGTAATTGTTTCAAATGCCGAAAGCGGTAATTCAAAATGAACTGTTTCTGTCTTTCCAGATTTAATAAATATTTTGGTAAAATCTTTCAAACTACAAATTGGTTCATCATCATTTCTGTTTACTTTTGAAATATAAACTTGAATAACTTCTTTTGCATCAAAATTTCCAATATTTGAAACTTCGCAACTTATATTTACAGAATTATCTTTTTTTTCTAATTTTGCATTTTGAATTGAAAATTTTGTATAACTTAAACCAAATCCAAAAGGAAATAAAGGTTCTTTTTTTGCATAACGATAAGTTCTGTTTTTCATGCTGTAATCTTCAAAATCTGGTAAATCTGAAGTTGATTTTGGAAATGTAACTGGAAGATGAGCAGATGGAATTTCTTCTCCAAAAATTATGTCTGCAACAGCGTTTCCGCCTTCCTCTCCTGGATACCAGGCAAATAAAATTGCATCAGCAATATCATAAGGGAAAGCTATTGGAGAACCTCCTGTAAGAACTAAAACAACTGGAGTTCCTCTTTCATGAACAGCTTTTAAATAATCTAGTTGATGTTTTGGAAGTTCTATTGCATCTCTATCACCGCGTAATGTTTCTACAGCATCACCTTCTTCGCCTTCCATTGAAGTGTCAAGTCCAAAGCATGCAACTACGACATCAGCATTTTCTGCCAATCCAACAGTCCATCCTCGTTGTCTGCTATCATGATACATTCCAACCGCTGGCGTGTAATCAATTATAATTTCTGGATGTTCATCACCTTTTTTGAGTATGCCTTCCAAAATTGTAACAAGTTTAGAATTTAAACCAAAATAATTTCCTAAAAGAGCATCAACATTTGTTGCGACTGGTCCCATCACCAGAATTTTATGGATTTCGTTATTTAGCGGCAAAAGTCCATTTTTATTTTTTAGAAGGACGATAGAATCTGCTGCAACTTGTCTTGCTAATTCACGATTTTTTTGAGTATTTACGTCTTTTTCGCCAAGATAAGCCCATTTTGATTTTTCCCAAGAGTCAAACATTCCAAGTTTCATTCTTGTCATTAAAAGTCTAAAAACAGATTCATTTATTTTTTCTTCAGATAAAATTCCCTGTTTTACGGCACTAATTGCTGCGTGGTATGTACAGCCACAATTTAAATCACAAGTATTATTAATTGCTAACGCTGCCGACTCTTCTGGAGTTTTTGTGATTTTATGATTTTCATGAAAATCTCTCACTGCCCAACAATCGCTCACAATATGACCTTTAAAATTCCATTTTTTGCGAAGAATATCAACTAAAAGAAATTTACTTCCACAACAAGGTTCATCATAAAGCCTTTGATACGCTCCCATCACTGATTCTACATTTGCATCTACAAGAGCTTTAAACGCTGGAAGATAAGTTTCCCATAAATCTTTTTTTGATGGTTTTACATTTGCAGTATGTCTTGTAGATTCTGGTCCAGAATGAACTGCAAAATGTTTAGCACAAGCGGCAACTTTTAGATTTTCGCTATCAGAACCTTGTAAACCTTTCACCGCGACAACGCCCATTTTTGTAGTAAGACAAGGGTCTTCACCAAAAGTTTCTTGTCCGCGTCCCCATCTTGGATCTCTAAAAATATTGATATTTGGTGTCCAAAATGTTAAACCGCGGAATTGTCTAAAATCATTATTTTTTTGAGCTTCATTATATTTTGCTCGAGCTTCGTCAGAAATTGTTTCATATTCTTTTTTTGCAAGTTCTGTGTCAAAAGTTGCGGCAAGACCAATCGTTTGTGGGAAAATTGTTGCAGAACCAGCTCGTGCAACTCCATGTAAACATTCATTCCACCAGTTGTAAGGTTTTATTCCAACTGTAGGAATTCCAATACTTTCGTGAAGCATAAGTCCAACTTTCTCTTCAAGAGTAAGTTCTTTTATAATTGCATTAATTTCTTCTGTTCTTTCTTTTTCTAAATCTGTCATAATTATTTCTCCAAATTAAAAATTAATTTTCCAGCTTTCAAGTTCTGTTTTTTCATCAATAACGATAAAAAGATTACAAATTGATTTTTCAAGATTTTCAATTTTTCCTTTAAAAGTTCCTTTTCCTTTTGTTTTGATTTGTGATAAAAGATTTTGTTCTGAAATTGAATTTTTATAAATTTTTATGGTGGATTTTTTATTTTCTTCACCAGTTGTCAAAATAAATTCTTTTCCTCCTTTTGATAAATCTACATTTTTAATGAAAACATAACTTCCATCACAAATTCCTGTGATTGTTTGTTTTGAAGTTACAGCGATATTTTTAAAATTTGCAAAAGTTGCTGCTTTTATGTTTTCGTAAGGATTAAAATTATTTGTTTGTTTTACGCCTGTTTTTGTAACAGTTTGAATAGGGAAAGTGCCATCATCATTTATTTTAAATTCATTTATGCAGATATTTCTGTATCCTGTTTTTTGAAATCCTAAATTCTTTTCTGTAAGTTGAGCATGAAAAGCAATATAATATTTTCCTTTAAATTCAAATATCCAGTGATGATTGTTTCCCCAGACATTAAAATAATTTCCCGGATTTTTTAAAGTATATCCTGCATATTTAAAAGGTCCCATTGGTGAAGATGATGTCATATATGCAATATATGCAGCTGGCGGAACATTTTTTTCAATGGTGTTTTCTCTACTTGCCCAGTTTGCACAATATGAATAATAGTAAGTATTTCCTATTTTGTTTATGCCAGAATCTTCAAATAAAAATGGAGCATCAATTTCTACTGGTTCTCCATTAATACTAATCATATCTGGATTTAATTTTACAACTCTAGCAGATTTTGGATGTTCAGAATCTTTATCAATTCCTCCTCCAAAATATAAATATCCTGTTTCATCGTCATCTACAAAAACTGCTGGATCAAAAAGCCAGTAAACTTTTTGGGTGTTAGGAGTTTTTCTGTTTATAAGAGCTTTTCCGAGTGGGTCTGAAAAAGGTCCTAGTGGCGAGTCCGATGTAAGAACTCCAATTCCGTTTGCACTATCTGCAAAATATAGAAAAAATTTATCAGTTCCATTTATTTTTTTTGTACAAATAGCAGGAGCCCAAGAATTTGTAGCCCATTTTGCAGCTCCTTTCGGATTTTGTTTTCCTGCAACTGCTATTTCCCCACAATCTGTCCAGTTTACTAAATCTTTTGATGAAAAAATATTTAAAGTATTTATTTTGTTGTAAGAATTTTCTTGTTTTCCTAAAGAAAATTCTGCTTGCTGAGCATCATTCGTACAATAAAGATAAACTGTATCTTTATAAACAAGTACCGCTGGATCTGCACTGAATTTATGTGCAATTGTAGGATTATTTTCCGTAAAAGGTTTTATAACCTTTTCTGCGGTTAATTTTTGTAATGGTGTGATTTCTACCGAATTTAATAAAAATGAAAAAAACATAAAACTAAGTCCTAAAATAATTTTTTTTTGTTTCATAAAAATTATAATAACTTAGTTTTTATGATAGTAAAATATTTTTCTAAGGTATTTCTGCAAATTACAGAAAATACCTTAGAATTAAAATTATCTGCTTAGTTTTCTATAAACAGTTCTTTTTGGAACGCCAGCTTCTTCTCCAAATTCTTTAAGTTTCCATTCTGCGTATTCAGACCAGTTTCCTTCAAAAAAACGAACTTCAGAATTATTTTCAAATGCTAAAATGTGTGTACAAATTCTGTCTAAAAACCATCTGTCATGGCTTACAACTAAAGCACAACCTGCAAAATCTTCCAAAGCTTCTTCTAAAGCACGAACGGTTTGAACATCTAAATCGTTTGTAGGTTCATCAAATAAAAGAACATTTCCACTTTCTTTAAGCATCATTCCTAAATTTAAACGATTTCTTTCGCCACCAGAAAGAACACTTACTTTTTTATTTTGATCAGGTCCTGCAAAATTAAACCATCCACAATATGCATGAGCATTTACTTCTCGAACTCCACCTTCTAGTGCTCGACCTTTTTCATCAACAGCACCAAGTTTTACTAAATCACCACCGCCACCAAGTGTTTCATAAACAGTTTTATTCATATCAAGATTTGAACGCATTTGATCAACATAAACTAATTTTACAGTTTGTCCAATTTTTATACTTCCAGAATCAGGTTTCTCTCCATCTTCCATTCCTGCTGCATCTACAATCATTTTGAAAAGTGTAGTTTTTCCCGCTCCGTTTGGACCAACAATTCCAACAATTGCACCAGCAGGAATATGAACATTTAAATTTTCAAAAAGTAATTTATCGCCAAAAGATTTAGAAAGTCCTTCAAAATCAATAACCAAATTTCCAAGACGAGGTCCTGCTGGAATAGAAATTTGTGTATCTTTTAATTGACGTTTACTTTCTTGAGCAATAAGTTCATTATAACGAGTAATGTGTTCTTTATGTTTCGCTTGACGACCTTTCGCTCCCATGTGAATCCATTCCAATTCCCGCTGAATTTCTTTTTGTCTTGCAGATTCATTTTTATTTTCAAGAGCAATTCTTTGATTTTTTTGTTCAAGCCAACTTGTATAATTTCCCTTAAAAGGATAACCTTCACCACGGTCAAGTTCCAAAATCCATCCGGCAACTTCATCTAAGAAATACCGGTCATGAGTGATTGCAATTACTGTTCCTGGATAATCGTGAAGATGTTTTTCTAGCCAGACAACAGTTTCTGCGTCGAGATGGTTTGTCGGTTCGTCTAAAAGTAAAATATCTGGTTTTTGTAAAAGAAGCCGACATAACGCAACACGACGACGTTCTCCTCCAGAAAGAACATCTACAATTTGGTCAGATGGAGGACATCTTAGAGCATCCATAGCGAGTTCCAAATTATTTTCCAAATTCCAAGCATCTAAAGCATCTAATTTTTCTTGAACTTCGCCTTGTCTTGCACAAAGTTTATCAAAATCAGCATCAGGGTCGCCAAAAGCTTCGTTAATTTTATCAAATTCAGCTAATAAATCGGTTATTTCTTTTACACCTTCTTTTACAACTTCAATTACAGTTTTTCCTTTCTCCAAATAAGGTTCCTGCTCCAAATATCCAATTGTAAATCCAGGTGCGAGAGAAGTTTCTCCAGTGTAATCTTTATCAATTCCTGCAAGAATTTTAAAAAGAGAAGATTTTCCTGCTCCGTTTGCACCAATTACACCAATTTTTGCTCCATAATAATATGAAATGCTTATATCTTTAAGAACAACTTTTGTTCCGTACGCTCTACCAACTCGGTCCATAGTGTAGATGATTTTTTTATCATCATACGTTTTTGCCATAAAAAACTCCTTTGCATTTTTGAGATAAAATGATTAAAAAAATTATCTTAGATAAAATAAGCATATCTTAAAAGAAAATAAGTTTCTATATAATAGAAGTTTTTTTTTAGAAATAGACTTGATTCATCATTTTCATTCTTCATTAATTTATTTTTATTTGCTATCATTTTATTATGAATAAAAATTTTTCAAATGACTTAAAACGATTTTTGCTTGTTCTTATCGGTGGATTTTTATTAGCAATTAATATTGTAACTTTTGTTAGACCTGCGAATCTTATTCCAGGAGGATTTACAGGAATTTCTCTTTTAATTCAAAATGTATTTCAAAAATATTTGTCGTTGAATGTTCCTTATTCTGTAATAAATTATATTTTAAATGCAATTCCAGTTTTTATAGGAATAAAATTCATTGGTAAAAAATTTACTTTATTTAGTGTTGTGATGATTTTTGTTTCTGGTATTTTTACAGATTTTCTTGCAGTATGTGATTTTCTTTTTATAACTGATGATATGCTTTTGTGTGCTATTTTTGGTGGAATTTTAAATGGAGTTGCAATTTCTCTTTGTCTTTTTGCAGGAGCGTCTTCTGGTGGAACAGATTTTATTTCAATTTTTATATCTGAAAAAACTGGGAAATCAGCTTGGAATTTAATTTTTATTTTTAATTGTTTTGTGCTTTTTATTGCTGGTTTACTTTTTGGTTGGGATAAAGCACTTTATTCTATTATATTTCAGTTTACTTCAACCCAAATGTTAAATGTTTTGTATAAAAAATACGAAAAAACAACTCTTTTAATTATCACTGATAAACCAACAGAAATTTATGCAAAAATAAAAGAACTTACAAATCATGGGGCAACAATTTTTGAAGGTCATAGCGAATTTTCAGGAAAAACTCACAAAATGGTTTATACAGTTGTTTCATCATCAGAAAGCGGAAATTTAGAAAAAGCGTTAAGAACTGTAGATCCAGATGCATTTATAAATGTATTGCAATCAAAAGAAATTATAGGAAGATTCTTTAAACGTGCAAATGATTAATTTTTTGAAAATACAATTAAAATTTTTATAGAATATATTTTTTTGAATAGTTGTATTTTTACTTTTATTTTAATAATATAAAATTATGTCTAAAGAAAATGAAAACGAAGATGAAATTAGTTTAATTGATTTGTTTGCGGTTTTATTACGCAGAAAGTGGCTTATTATTTTGATGACTATCGGTGGTGCTGTTTTTTCACTTGTTTTTTCTATTATATCTTTACTTTTACCACCCGATAAATCTTATTTACCAAATAAATATACACCAAAAGCTCAAATGCTTATAAATAATGGAGAGTCGTCTTCTTCATCATCACTTGGAAGTCTTTCTAGTCTTGCGTCAATGGCTGGTGTTAATATTGGAAGTTCTGGCGGAATTTCTTACAGTGAACTTGCAAAATATCTGGTAGATTCAAATACTGTTCAAGATTCTATAATTGAAAAATTCAATTTTATTGAAGAATGGGAAATCAAAAAATCACCAAAAACTTCTAGCCGAAAAAAGCTTAAAGAAAAATTAAAAAGTGATTTTGACGAAGATTCTGGCGTTTTCACCGTAAGTTTTACTGATATTGATCCAAAACTTGGTCAAGAAGTTGTAAATTATGTTGTTGAACTTTTGGAAAAACGTTTTAAAGAACTGGGCGTTGATAAAAATGAACTTCAAAAAACTAATCTTGAGGAAAATATTAACAATACTTATAACCAAATTGTAACTTTGCAAAAACAAATTCAAGATATAGAAAAATCTGTAAATAATGTTTATTCACCTTATAATGCACCTTCTATTGTTATGGATACAACTTTAATCAAAATGGAACTTACAGTTCAGGAAGAAGTTTATAAACAATTAAAAGCACAATACGAATCTTTAAAAGTTACAATGGCTAGCGAGCAGCCAATTTTTCAGATTTTGGAATATGCAGAAATTCCTGACCAAAAATCGGCTCCAAGTCGTGGAAAACTTTGTATTATCATAACTTTTGCGGCATTTTTTATTTCTGTTTTTATTGCTTTTTTACTAAACGCAATTTCGAATATAAAAAATGACCCGGAAGCAATGGCAAAATTAAAAGGAAACAAATAATGAATAAAAAATTTATACTTTTTTTTGTAAATTTTGTGATTTTACCTTTTGGTTTAGTTTTTTCACAAACTTCTAAAGAGCTAATTTCAACTAGAAATTTAATTTCATCATCTTCTAGTTTAACAGATGTTTCTTCTAAAAATTCAATTCCAAGTCTTTCATTTTCAAGTTCAGAAGCAATGTCGAATCCTGATTATATGGTAACGGCAGGAGATGTTTATTCTTTAACTTATGTTGCAAATGCAACTCCAATTTCTTATTCAATTGCGGTTGATTCAACGTATCGTATTCGAGTTTCAAACCTTGCGATTTTAGATGCAAGTGGAAAATCTTATTTAACATTAAAAAAAGAAGTTGAAGAAATTGTACAAAAAAATTATCCTTTGAGTGGCGTTCAATTTATTTTACAAAATCCTGCAAGTTTCAACGTTGTTGTAAAAGGTGAAGTTATTCAAACTACGGAACGTTCTGTCTGGGCTTTGACTAGACTTTCTACAGTAATTGAAAATCTAACTACAGATTTTTCTTCTATTAGAAATGTAACTATAACTTCTTATGATAAAAAATCTAAATCTTACGATTTATTTAAGGCACTTCGTAATGGTGATTTGACTCAAGACCCTTATCTTAGACCTGGCGATATTATCACCGTAAAAAAAGCAAATCGGTTGGTTTGTATTGAAGGAGCAGTTAATCGTCCTGGAAATTATGAACTTTTACCTGGTGAAAATTTAAAAGAACTGATAGATTATTATGGCGATGGTTTTTCTTATTATGCTGATTGTTCAAAATTTGAACTTGTAAGACGAAAAACTGGCGGTGATGATGGTGGAGAAAAAATCTATCTTACAGAACAAGCGTATCAAGATAATTTTGGACTTATCAGTTTTGATAAAATTACAATTTTTAACTCAAATGATTTGCTGCCAGTTATTTTCGTTGAAGGTGCTGTGAATTCTGTAAAAGAACAAAAAAGTAATTTTGGAATAAATTATTCTACAGAAGAAAGAAATTCTATAACAACAGAATCATCAAGTACTTTAACTTCAAATAATAGAATTGCAATGCATTTTAATGCAGGTGAAGATTATTCATTTTTTGTTAGAAGAAATAAAGATATTTTTACAAATGTTTCAGATTTAGAAAAAGCGTATATTATTCGTGATACAGAATTTATTCCATTAAATCTTTCTAAAATGCTTTATGATTCTTCTTATGACAGCCAAATTTTAATGCAATTTAATGATACTCTTTTAGTTCCATTTAAACAATTCTTTGTTTCTGTTTCTGGAGCCGTTCATTCACCAGGTCGTTATCCATATATTCCAAATAGAACTTGGGATTATTATATTGGTCTTGCTGGTGGTTTTGTAAAAGAAAAAAATACGAATAGTGCAATAAAAATTACAGATACAGATGGAAAAGTTCATACAAAAGATGAGTATATTTTACCTGAAATGATAATTGAAGCAAAATGCAATAGTGGACTTTATTATTTTAATCAGTTTGCACCTGTAATAACGACTGTTTTATCTGTAATTACAACTTCAATTTCTATAATTACAGTTGCAAATGCAATGAAATAGTAAAAAATGAAAAACCAGCACTTACTGTGCGATTCTAATAATTAGGCGGAGTTTTATAATATGAAAAAAAATCTATCTTTAATAATTGGTTTATGTATTTTTAATCTAACGGTTTTATTTGCTCAAAATATAGCGGGGGGGGGGTACTCTTTCTGAAGAAAACTCTCTTAATCCATCAAATTTTACCGGTTCAGTGCAAGAAGCCATGTCAAATGCAGATTATATGGTAACAGCGGGAGATGTTTATTCTTTGACTTATGCAGCAAACGGAACTGCAGTTTCTTATACAATTGCAGTTGATTCAACTTATCGTATTCGAGTTTCAAATCTTGCGGTTTTAGATGCAAGTGGAAAGTCTTATTTAACATTAAAAAAACAGGTTGAAGAAATTGTTCAAAAAAATTATCCACTTAGTGGTGTTCAATTTGTTTTATTAAATCCTGCATCATACAAAATTGTTATAAAAGGTGAAGTTACTCAAACTACAGAACGTTCTGTCTGGGCTTTAACTCGTTTATCACAAGTTGTAGACGGAATAACGACTCCTTATTCTTCTGTGCGAGATGTAACTGTAACTTCTCAAAATGGCAAAAAGAAAGTTTATGATTTGTTCAAAGCTCGCAGGGAAGGTGATTTAAGTCAAAATCCATATCTTAGACCAGGCGATGTCGTAACTATAAATAAAATCTTGCGTCTTGTTACAATCAGCGGAAGTGTAGAGCGGCCAGGAACTTATGAGTTGATGAAAGGCGAAAATATCAAAGAACTAATTGAATATTACGGCTCAGGTCTTACTGAACTTGCTGATACGACAAGAATCACTTTGGTACGAAATATTGAAAGTAAAAATAAATCGGGAGACCAAATTTATTTAGATGAAAAAGCAATATCATCAAATTATGAATTAAAAAATGGCGATGTTGTTACAATTTATAGTAATGCAGATTTAAGACCATCAATTATTGTAGAAGGCATTATAAATAATCCAAAAACAAAGTTTGATAATATAACAAATAAAATTTCAGAAGAAAGTAGCAATGCTATAGACGCATCTTACAGAACATCAGTGAAATTTTATGATGGCGAAAATTATGCAACTTTAATCCGAAGAATTAGCGGAATGTTTTCTGCATATTCAGATTTACAAAATACATATATCGTAAGAAATGGTGAAAAAATCCAAATGAATTTAGAAAGCATACTTTATGATGCAGCATTTATCAGTGATTATGATGTACAAAAAGATGATAAACTTGTAATTCCTTTTCAGCAGAATTTTCAAAAAGTGATTGTAAAAGGCGAAGTTAAATCTGTTCGCGAAGAAAATGCTTGGCCTTTAAGAAGACTTTCAGAAATCATTTCAGATAATTTAACAGATTATTCTTCCACAAGAGATGTTCAAGTTACAAGCGTTGATGGAAAAACTTCAACTTATGATTTGTTTAAAGCAACAAGATTTGGTGAACTTGAACAAAATCCGTATATTCGTTCTGGAGAAATAATTACAATTCAACGAATGGAAAGAAAAGTTACAATCAGCGGAAGTGTAGAGCGGCCAGGAACTTATGAGTTGATGAAAGGCGAAAATATCAAAGAACTAATTGAATATTACGGCTCAGGTCTTACTGAACTTGCTGATACTCGTCAAACAGAACTTACTCGTTTTGTAAAAACTCAAGAAGGTTTTGAATCTGGTGAAAAGATTTATTTAACAAAAAATGATTTAGATACAAATTATCCGCTTGAATGTTATGATATAATTTTTGTTTCTTCTTATAAAACATTAAAACCTGTTATGTTTATTGAAGGTGCCATTCAAAAAGATAACGATGCTTCTCTAGAAACTTCAACCCGGAGAATTATTCAATTTGAAAATGGAACTGATTATGCTTATTTAGTCAGAGAAAATAATTCTCTTTTTACTTCTGCCGTTGCTGATACAAAAAATGCTTATATAATTCGTGGTGAACAGATTATTCCAATGAATTTGGATACTATTTTATACAGTACTTCTTTTGATACTAAAGTTTTAGTTCAAGAAAATGATACTTTAATTATTCCGTTTAGACAATATTTTGTAACCGTTGCTGGAAGTGTAAATGCTCCGGGTCGTTTTCCTTACATTCCAGATAGAACCGCAGATTATTATATTGGACTTGCCGGAGGATTTGATAAAACTCAGAATTTTGCAAACGCAATGGAAATTGTTGATATAAATGGCAATAAATTGTCTTCAAGCGATATTATTACGCCAGAAACAACAATTACTGCAAAATCAAATTCTTTTTCATATTATTTTACACGTTATTCGAGTTTTTTAACTGTTTTAGCGTCATTAATTACAACAACAATATCAGTTGTTACTATTATAAATTCAAAATAAATGTTATATTCTGTAGGAGATGCTTTATGTTAAAGATGTTCATTTTTTCTGGAATTGGTTTTTTAATTTCTCTTATTTCAATGCCAATAATTATTGCACTTTGTAAAAAATATGAATGTTATGATTATTCGGATGAGCGTAAAATTCACACAGGAAAAATTCCTCGTCTTGGAGGAATTGGAATTGTCAGCGGATTTTTTATTTCTACAATTCTTTATTTAGTTTTTGTAAAAGAAATTAGTTTTTGGAAAACTTTTCCCCTAATTCTTGCTGGTTCAATTGTTTTTGTTTTTGGAATTTTAGATGATTTTAAAAACTTAAAAGCAATAATTAAACTTTTAGCACAAATTGTTGCAGCATTAATTGTTGTTTTTTCCGATTTCCGTTTCAAACAAATTTTTAACTGGTATTTGCCAATTCCTGTAAGTTATATTCTCACAATTTGTTGGATTATTGGTGTTATAAATGCGTATAATTTAATAGATGGATTAGATGGTCTTTGTGGTTCTTTAACTTTTACATCTGTTGTAACTTTGGGAATTTTGTATTTTTGCTCTGGTAATTTTGAAAGTGGAATTTGTTTCTGTCTTGCTGGAGCAATTTTAGGATTTTTATGTTTCAATTGGCCTCCTGCAAAAATTTTTATGGGAGATTCTGGAAGTCAATTTTTAGGATTTGTCATATCAATTTTGCCGCTTTATACCGCTAACGATACTTTTGAATTCAATAAATTCTTAATTATGATAGTTTTGACAGCTTTTCCTGTTTTTGATACAGTTGCTGCAATTTGGAGAAGACTTAGAGAACATCGTCCAATTATGTCGCCAGATGCTTCTCATTTACATCATAAATTTTTAAATATCGGATTTTCTAAAACTGCAACTTTATATACGGTTTTAATTTTCCAAATTTTAGTCTGTCTTAGCATTGTAACTTCATTTTTTCTTGAAAGAGCAGATGGAACTATTTTGTTGTTTGTAACTCTTATATTTTTATTGGCTTTTTTTACCGTTATGCATTATATCAGCCATTCAGTAACAATTACTCGGGGGGGGGTATATTCAAAAAGAAAAATAACTGATAAATCGGAATAGGGGTTACAATTTTTTGTTGCTTGATTTGATATTACAATTTATAATAAAAGAGTGGAAAAAGTTTTTTTAGCTATACGAGATTTTGAAACAGGACGAGCTTTTCAGGCTTCGCTTTCAGATACTTATGATGTAGAATTATTTTCTAATGAAGTTGATGCTTTAAATGCACTCTTAGAAAAACAGTATGTTTGTATTATTATAGATTTTTCAGTTTCAACTTTAGATGGTGAAGCAATTTTAGATTATTTAATTGCTTCTCATCAGTTTGATAATCAACCAATTTGTGTAATTATTGACCCTCCAAATCTTCAAAAAGAATTAGATTTATTTAATCGTGGTTGTGCAGAAATTTTTAATAAACCTGTAGATTCAATTGTTACAAGAAAACGCATTCAAAATGTAGTAACTATTTCAAAACTTCAAAAAAATGTTGCAGAATATGAACAAAAATTAATAACTGACCCTTTAACTGGACTTTTGAATAAAGATGGTTTTCAGGCAAAAGTAAGAAAAGAATTAAAACAGCATACTCCAGGTGCATTTCTTATGTGCGATATGGATGGCTTAAAATATATAAATGATAATTTTTCTCATCAGATTGGTGATAAAATTATTGTTGGTGTTGCAGAACAGATTGCAAATGTCTTTTCTGAAAATGCAATTGTGAGTCATATTTCTGGTGATGAATATTGTATTTTTGTAAAAAATAAATCTTCCAAAGATGAAATTTCTTTCTTATGCGAACGACTTTTAAGTTCTATTCTTTCTAAAGTTTTACTTCCAGATTTATCTAGACCTGTTTCTATTTCTATAGGAATTGCGTTGTATCCGGAATCTGCTCAAACTTACGAAACTCTTATTGCAAAAGCTGATCACGCACTTTTATATGTAAAAAATCATGGAAAAGGTTCTTTTAAATTCCACGCACCTCGCGATGATAGGGAAGAATTATTAAAAGGACGACAAGAATGTACAAATGTTCCTGCAGAACTTATGCTTAAAAAACGTGATGAAGAAGATATTCAGACCTGGTTAAAATTTGGTGAATTTAGAATTGTTTATATCACTTATCAAAAATATACAAGAGATGTTTTGTCTGTTAATTTCTGTTTGATAAATATAATCGACTTAAAAAATAAAGAAAATCCAGATAATAAAAAAATTATTTCTCTTAATGAAAAAATCACAACTTTTATTATGGAAGCTCAATTTCCTGGAATTTTTTCCTGGTATTCAATCAATCAGCTTTTAATTCTTACTGTAAATAAAGAAACTATTTCTCGTGGACTTATTCGGCTTAGACAAGAACTTTCTGCAGAAATGAAAGCCCTTCAACTTGATATTGAGCTAAAAGAACAAGTAGAAAATTAATCTACAACATAACATTCGTAACCGGCACTTCTTAGTTGATCAGCAATTGTGTTTGAGGAATTTTCATTCACAAGAACAATAAAATAGGTTGTTCCGCTTGCTCTTTTTTCTGTTTCAATATATGCAGAAAATCCTTTTTTAGAAAGTTCTTCTTTTAAAAGATTTGCATTATTTTCTGTTCTAAAAAGTCCTAACTGTAATTTTGCAATTTTATTTTCAGAAGGCGGTTTTATTTGTTCAGTTTTTTCTTCAGTAATTTCTTTAGAAAAAGTTCCAACTCCAATTTCTGCATCTCCTTTTTTAGGAACAAAAAACCAAAATGGCGTTGGAAGAAGTTGAATATCACCTTTTACAATTGCTGCTTCAAGTGAGGATGGATATTTTTTATTTATTTCGTCAGAATAAGTTTTTTCTCCAGTAATATACCATAATGTTAAAAGAATGGAACTTTGCACAGATTTCATAGAATCTAATTTTAAATAAGTTTGAAGCATTAAAATTGGTTCTTCCAAATCATCTGCGGTTTCTGCTTTGCACAAATCACTCCATTGAGTGTAGAGTTTTATATGTGCTTGAATTGTTTCATCTTTCGAATTTCTAACTGCTGAATTTAGATAATTATTTGCAGTTACATAATCGCCAGCACTTAGAGCACATCTTACAGCATCTAAAACTAATTGTTCATTTGATTTTTTACTCATTCCTTGTGCAGTTCCGCTGGAAATTCCTGCAGCAGTTGCGTAAGAACGTTGTGCGTCGTTAAAAAGGGACATTTGTTCTTGTAAAGACGCAATAAAAATATAAATTGCACGTTTTTCGGATAAATCTGAAATTTTAGGAACGGTTTCTAAAAGATATGAAAGAGATTCTTCTATGCTATCTTTTTTTGTTGCTTCAAGAGTAATATTTTTTGCTGATAAATTTTGTGAAAATAAAATAGAAAAATTTATTAGCATGAAAAAAGATAAACATAGATTTTTTTTATTCATTATTCTTTTTCTCCAAAGTGTCTGCATTTTTTGTTGTTTGATTTTTTTCTTCTTTTTGCGCAGATTTCTTTTTTTGAAAAATACTTTTTTTATTTTTTTCTTTAAGATTTTTTATTTCGTCTTTTATTTCTTTATTTTTTGATTTTACAGGAATTTTTCCGTCTGAAGATGAAGTTTTTAATTTTGCAATCAAAATAACTAAGAGAGCAATTATAACACCTGCGGCAAATGCAATGAAAACTAAAGTTACAACTGGAACATTTGTGTAAGTTTTAAAAAACCAAAAAGTACAGGAATTTGAAATGTTCGAACCAATAAAAAATGCTAAAAAAACTACAACCAAAATAAGTAAAATTAAACTAACTATCATACTTTAATTTTACCAACAAAATTGATATATTTCAATTTATGAAAACTAATCTAAAAAATAAAAATACTTTTATAAAATTTTTTTCAATTATTTTGATAATTCTTTTAATTGTTTTGTTTTTACCAGAAGATTTTTTTTCTTCAAAAAATAAAAATATTTATTCTTACAAACAATTTTACGAAATGATAGATGATGGAAAAATTCAATCTGTAAAAATAAAAGAAAATCATATTGAATTTTTTATGAAAGATGCACCAAAAGAAAAATTTGTTGTTCAAAATCCAAATTCACAAACTTTAGAAGAATATCTTTTGATGAATGATGTTGAAATTTCAAAAGTAAATTCTGCAAATAATATAATTTCTACAATTTTTGATATTATTTTTTATGCAATTTTTTTTGTTGTAATATTTTTCGTTTTTAGAAAGTTTATCAGTCCGAACACTTTTAAGGTTCAGCATAAAACTGGAGTAAAATTTGATGATGTCGTTGGAATGGAAAACTTAAAACGAGATATGAAGCAAGTTATAGAAATTATGAAATCTCCAAAAGAATATGCAAAAAAAGGAATTCGTATGCCAAAAGGCATTTTGCTTGAAGGTGCACCCGGAAATGGAAAAACTCTTTTTGCAAAAGCTTTAGCTGGAGAATGTAACGTAAATTTTATTCCTGCAAAAGCAACGGATTTTGAAAGTATGTTTATGGCAATTGGACCTATGAAAGTAAAGTTACTTTTTAAAAAAGCTAGAAGAAAAGCTCCTTGTATTGTTTTTATTGATGAATTTGATGGAATTGGAACTGTAAGAAATTATTCTGGTTCCGCAATTGAAACTGAAAATACAAGAATTGTAACTGCTCTTTTAAATGAACTTGATGGTTTTGAAAGAACAGATGGTGTTTTAGTTTTAGCTGCGACAAATAGTATTCAAGCGTTAGATTCTGCTTTAATTCGTCCAGGTCGGTTTGATTCAAAATTTAGTGTTCCTTATCCAGATTTTTCTGCACGAGAAAAACTTTGTAAAATGTATTGTAAAGAAAAAAAATTAGATGATGATGTTGAAATTTCTGTTTTAGCAAAAATTTTTGATGGTTCGTCTTGTGCAAAAATTGAATCTGTTTTAAATAGAGCTGCTTTAATTTCCAGTCAAAACGGAAATGAAAAAATTTCTTTAAATGATATTCAAAAAGCATTAAAAGAAAATTAGGTTGCATCAGCAAGTTCTTCCCATCTTGCATATTTTTCTTCTAAAAGTTTTGAAATTTTTGCATAATCGGAACTTGCTTTTGAAAGAATTGAAAAATCTGAAGAATTCATTAAATTTTCCTGTTTTTTTTGTTCTTTTTCAAGTTCCAAAATTTCTTTATCAAGCTGTTCAAATTCTTTTTGTTCTTTAAAACTTAATTTTTTCTTTGTCGAAATTTGATTTATTTGTGAAGATTGATTTTTTTCAGTTTTTTCTTCTTTTGTAGATTTATTTAATTTTTCTGCTCTGATTTTTTCTTCCTTATATTCAATGTATTCAGAACATTTTCCAACAAAACCAGAAATATTGCCATCATCTTCAAGAATAAAAAGTGAATCTGCACATTTGTCCATAAAATATCTGTCGTGACTCACTAAAAGAAGGCATCCCTCATATTTCATTAAAAATTGCTCTAAAATATTCATTGTGAAAATATCAAAATCATTTGTAGGTTCGTCTAAAATTAAAAAATTAGGATTTTCCAGCAAAAGTCTTACTAAATAAAGTTTTTTCTTTTCCCCGCCAGATAAAGTGCTTACTGGAGAATATTGAATTTTTCCTTCAAAACCAAATTCTTCTAAAAATTTAGAAGCACTAATTTCTTTTTGTCCATCATTTCGAGTTATATGTTCTGCAGTTTCTTTTATATATTCTAAAACTGTAAGATTTGTATCTTTAAAAATCGGATTTTGATTAAAATAACCAAATTTTGTATTTGTTCCAACTTCAACAGTTCCGCTATCTGCTTGTAAATTTCCTGTGATAATATTTAAAAAAGTTGATTTTCCAGAACCGTTATCACCAAAAATTCCGATTTTTTGACCTTTTGTAAATTTATAAGAAAAATTTTTAATTACGGGAATGTTTTTTTCGGAATTTTTTATAAATCCTTTTGGATAATTTTTTGAAATATTGTGAAGTTCTAAAACTTTTCCACCAAGCCGTTTTCCTTTTACTTCAAAAGTAAATCCTTTATCTTGTTGAAATTTTTCCCGATTTATAAGTTGTTCATCACGCTGAATTCTTGCTTTAATTTTTGTTCCTCTAGCACAAGGTCCTCTCAAAAGCCAATCTCTTTCAAAACGCAAAACACTTTCTATTCTTCGTTCTGTATTTATTTCAATTTGGAGTTCTGTTTCCTTTTTTTCAAGATATTCTGAATAATTTCCAACATAAAGTTTTAATTTATTTCTTGAAAGTTCATAAATATTATTGCAAACTGCATCTAAAAAATATCTGTCATGAGTTACCATTAAAACTGAACGTTTTGTTTCGTGTAAATAATTTTGTAACCAAGTGATTGTTGTAATATCAAGATGATTTGTTGGTTCGTCCAAAAGTAAAAGTTTTGTATCTTCAACTAGAACTTGAGCTAAAGCAACTTTTTTTAACATTCCTCCGCTTAAAGTTTGCATTTTTCGTTCTAAATCTGTAATTCCCAATGTTGTTAAAATAGAATTGATTTGACTTTCATAATTCCATAAATCCAAATTATCCATTTTTAACATAATTTCATCATATTTTTTTTGAAGAGAATCTTTTATTTGAGAATTTCCAAGTTTTGTGCAAATTTCTAAATATTCATTTATAATTTCTAGTTTTTTTGATTTACTTTTGAAAATATGTTCACGAATAGAATCTTCTGGTTCGTAAGAAGGATTTTGTGGCAAAAAAGAAATTCCTGCTTCTTTATTTAAAACGACAGTTCCTTCGTCCGGAGTTAAAATTCCAGCAATCGTATTTAAAAGCGTTGATTTTCCAGTTCCGTTTCGTCCAATTAATGCTGCTTTTTCGCCTTCTTGAATTCCAAAAGTTACGCCAGTAAAAAGAGGTTTTTCTCGTCCAATTTTAGAAAGATTATTTATAGAAAGAAGATTCATAATAAATAAATTATAGATTATTTTTGTTTTTGGAGGAATAGATTGATTAAAATTTTGATATGTTGTAAATCTTAACGTATGGCTTCGAATAAATCTAAAACAAATCAAAAGACTAAAAAATCTAAAAAAAATAAAAAATCACATTTTCTGAAAACTTTCTTTATTGTTCTAGTTTCTCTTCTTGTTGTTGGCTGGTACTTTTGCGGAAAACCAATTATAAAATCTGAAAATAATAATTTTTATCTTGAACAAACAGAAGAACCTTTAATAAACGAACTTACTCAAAAAGAAATTGTTCCTTTTAAGAATAAAGAAGAAATTGCAAAAACTGAAGAAACAAAATCACCAGAAAAAACTTTTGAAGAAGAAAATCTTTCTGAAAAAACTCAAAAATCTTCTAAAAATGAATATTCGTCTGAAGAAGCAGATTTAAATCATGAAGAAAATTCTCCTTTATTTTTTGGAAATCCGAGCGACGCTTTATCTGATGAAAAATTAGAATCTAATTATTTAATGCAAAAATCTCAATATACGCTTTCTTACAATAAAGATTTATTAATTCCAAATTGGGTTGCCTGGCATCTTTCTTCTGCCGATATAAATGGACCTGCTGAACGTGGTGATGATTTTAGACCTGATGAAGATTTGCCTTCTGAATGGTATGGAGTGAAAAAATCTGATTATCAATATAATAAATATGGTTTTGACAGAGGTCATGTTTGTCCTTCCGCCGACAGAACTTCAACTCAAGAAGATAATTCAATGACTTTTTTAATGACAAATATGGTTCCACAATCTCCAGATAATAATAGAGTGATTTGGATGCATTTTGAAAATTATGAGCGAAAACTTGTTGAACAGGGAAACGAACTTTATATTATTGCAGGTCCAAGCGGAAAAGGTGGAACAAGCGGAAAAGGAACGTTTGAAGAAATTCCAATCACGCTGAAAAATGGTGATATTTTAAAAATGCAAGTTCCAGCGTATACATGGAAAGTTTTAATTGCAATTCCAGAAGGTGAAGATGATTTGAATCGGATTTCTGAAGATACAACGGTAATTGCTATAAATGTTCCAAATAAAATGGGAATGGGAAAAACTGGTGATTGGGAACAATTTATTACAAGTATTGATGAAATTGAAAATCAAACTGGATATGATTTTTTTGAATTGATTCCAGATTCAATAGAAGATATTCTTGAAAAAAAGGTTTATTCGTATTAAATGGTAAGATTTTTAGCAAAAATTTTTATAAAAAATTCCTCAGATTTTAAAGATAATTTGGTTCGCGAAAAATATGGAATTTTGTGTGGAATTTTAGGTGTTTTTTTTAATGTCGTTCTTTGCGTTGTAAAATTTATTTTTGGAACTTTAGCGTCAAGTGTCGCAATGGTTGCAGATTCGATTAACAATCTTTCTGATGCAGCAAGTTCATTTGTACAGATTTTGGGTTTTAAATTTGCAGCAAAAAAACCTGATAGAGAACATCCTTTTGGGCATGGCAGAATTGAATATATTGCAGGATTAATAATTTCATTTTTTATTCTTTATATGGGAATAGATTTAATTCGGCGTTCTATAACTTCTATTTTTGAACCACAAAAAGTTGAATTTTCATATATTTCACTCATCATAATGATTGGTGCAATTTTTGTAAAAATTTATATTTATTTTTATAATCATTCTATCGGGAAAAAAATTGAATCTCTAGCAATGGAAGCAACAGCAAAAGACAGTTTAAATGATGTAATTGTAACAAGTGTTGTTGTTCTGAGTATTATTCTATCAAAATTTACTACTTTTCCTGTAGATTCTGTTAGCGGAATTATTGTTGGAATATTTATTTTTAAAACTGGTTTTGAATCTGTAAAAGAAATTGTTTCTTCTCTTTTAGGAAAAGCTCCAACTCAAGAACTTGTAAATCAACTTGAAAAAATTGCATTATCACATAAACCAATTTCTGAAATTCATGATGTTACAATTCACGATTACGGTCCTGGAAGAAAAATGATTACTTTACATGCAGAAGTTCCTGGAAATATGAATATTTTTGAATTACATGATGCAATTGATGCCGCCGAAGAAGATATTTCTCAAAAATTTAATTGTCAAATTTTAATTCACATGGACCCAGTTGATGTTGAAAATAAAAATCTTGAAAAGCAAAAACAAATTATAAAAGAAGAAGCTTTTAAAATTAATCCAAAACTAAAAGTTCATGATGTTAGACTTGTAAAATGTAGCGATGGAACAAAACTTTTTTTTGAATTATTAAAACCAGCAGATTTTAAAATTTCTAACGAAGAACTAAAAAATCAAATGATAAAAGCGGTTCAAGAAAAACTTCCAAATGTAGAATGTATTTTGAAAGAAATAAATTTAGCGTATTTATAAATTATTTTTTTCTTTCATACAAAACGTATTCATATTTAATTTGATTTTCTTCTTTTCTGTCTAATAAAAATTTATGCCAAAGTCCATCTAGTTGCGGAAAAAAATTATCACCATCAAAATCTTGTAAAATTTCTGTCGCATAAATTTTATTTGCAATAGGTAAAGTTTGTTCGTAAAGATTTTGACCGCCACAAATTATAACTTCTCCGTCAGTGAGTTTTATCGCCTCATCAAGCGAATTTGCTAAAAGACAGCCTTCTGGAGCGGTTTGCATAGTTTTTGAAAGAATAATTATTGTGCAATAGGGAAGTGCATGTCCAATTTCTTCAAAAGATTTTCTTCCCATAATTATTTTTTTTCCTGCACAATATTCTTTAAAATGATTTCGTTCTGAAACAAGATTCCAAGGAATTTTTCCATTTTTGCCAATAATTCTTCCATTTTTTGTATAAGCGGCAATTAATGTGATTCCCGCTTTTTTATCTTGTTTTTTTGTTCTAAAAAATTTCATATTACGCTTCTACTTGAACAAATTGTGCAACTGGTTGTTTTTGAGCATAAACACTTCTATTGTTTTTGTACGGATTTTTTAGACTATTTAGTTGCGTTCTAATATTTTCGATATGAGTTCTAAGAAGTTCACGATTTACTTCATTTTGTTTTAATACTTTTTTCTGTAAATCATTTAGCTCATTTTGAATTTTAGAAATATCTTCATCATCATTATTTTTTGTAAGAATTTTTTCGTTAGATTTTTTATATAATTTTGACATTGGAACAATAACTTTTTGAAGATTTGAAAGATTTCTTACAACCTGCTGTTCAAGTTCTGTGTGAGCAATAAGTTTTTCAGCATCTTCAGAAGAGATTGAATCTTGTTGTTTTTCTAAAACTGTAAGATATTCTTGAAATTTTGCACGTTGCTGCTCTAAAAGATTTTTAAATTTATGTAGAATAGCAACTCTTTCATTTAATTCTTCATTTGTAATCATAATTTCCTCCCATAAAAAAACTAATATTCTATATTTAAAGTATTTGTTACTTTTGCCGCTGGAGCATTTGCTGTGCTATTAGAAATTGTTCTCCAAGATTCAGTTAATTCATTTAGCATTTTATAAATAAATTGAAGTTTTTCTTTATTATGTTTGATAGAAGCATCCATCAGTTCTTCGTTAAAATAAACATAGAGCGACATTAAATTTTTTGCAATTTCGCCACCTTTTTCCATGTCTAAAGAAACTTGCAATTCTGTGATTATTGCCTGAGCTTTTTGAATATGAATTCCATATTTTTCGATATTAGATGGTTTTATCTTTCCTGTTGGTTCAAATAAATTTATTGCAGATGCAATTTGTTTTACCGCTCCTTCATAAAGTAAAACAACTAATCTTCCTTGACTTGCAGTGTTTACATTTGTTTTTTGATAAGCATTGTAAGCATTTTGAAAACCCATAACAAACCTCCCAAGATTATAATATGGTACTTTTGATTTTCGGATAAAAAAATATATAGTTTAGTTTTTTTTATAATTTTAAGTGATTTTTTTTTAATTGATTTTTTCATTTTATTGATTTATGATTTTTTTATAACAGTTTTTTATGTTTGGTTATTTTAGATGAAAAAATACATTTTGTTTTTTGTAATAATTTTTTTCTCATTAGGATTATTTGCAGTTGAAAATAGAATAGCAGCCGGTTTTTCAATTTATTGTGAAGGTCATTTTCAAAATGAAGATTCTTTTATAAAGTATGCTCCTTGTTTTTCGTATGAAAGGCAAATTCCATCTTTTTTTAAATGTGATGAAGGCATTGAAGCATCATTTCTTTTCCTGCCATCTAAATATATTTATTCTTTTTCATTAAACGTAAAATTTTATATTGATAATTTTTCTGGTTTGCTTGTAGGATTTTCACCTTTTAGTAATATTAATTTTGGAAATTTGTTTTTAGAAAGTCCATATTTAAATTATGGAATTGGAACTTTTTTGGGATACAAAAAAAATCTTAATAAAACAAGTTTTGAATCAAAAGTTGCATTTTCTTTTCCTGTTTACGACAAAGGAATTCGATTAAAAATTAATTTTGATGTTACAATAGGTCTTATTTGGTGATGTTTTTTAAGTAAACTTGGTGGTAATTTAGTATGAAAAAATTTTTTATATTTTCTGTATTATTTTTATTCTCATTTTTTGTTTTTGGAAAAGAAAATTCTGTTTCTTGTGGAATTGTAAGTTATGGAGAGTTTCAATATGACGAAACTGAATCATTTCTTAGTAAAGCACCTTTTTTTTCGTATGAAAGACTTTTAAAAACTTTTAGCAATTCTTCTAGTTTGGGTGGAGAAGTTACTTTTTTAGTTGATCCTAAAAAAAATAATTATTCGCTTTCTGTAAATTTTAGAGCTTACACGAAACAATTTGAAGGATGGTATTTTGGATTTTCTCCTTTTAGTGAAATCAATTTTGGAAATTTATTTTCTCAAAAACATTATTTAAATTTAGGAACAGGTTTTTTGGTTGGTGGAAAACTTATTTTTGCGGAAAAAATTAGTCTTGATATTAAAGGAAATCTTGTTTTATCTGTATATGATAAAAGTATGAATTCAAAACTTCTTACTTCTGTTACTATTGGAGTTTTATTTTAGTATTATGAAAAAATATTTCTTTTTGTTTGTTTTAGTTTTTTTATCATTTAATTTATTTTCTCTTGATTATAAAAATTTTCTTTCTGTGGGATTTACTGCTTACGGAAATTCAGATGGAAATGCCGTACGATTTATAGATTCTTATGCACCTGCCATTTCTTATGAAAGATTAATTTTCCAAGATTCAGATATTCTTGGTTTTTCTGCAGAAGCAAATCTTTTTGTTGCACCATATAATAATGATTATTCATTTTCTTTAAATGCAATTTGTTATTTTGGTGAATTTGAAGGTTTATTTGTAGGAGTTTCTCCTTTAAGTAATATTAATTTTGGAAATTTGTTTTTAGAATCTCCGTATTTAAATTATGCAATAGGAATTATTGTCGGTTTTAAGGCTAATATTAAATGTGTAAGTTTTAAATCTCAACTACAGAACAGTGTTTCTTTTTATGATAAAAAAACTCCTTTTAAAATGGTTTATTCATTAAGTTTAGGTTATATGTGGTAATATTTTTATAGAATTTTTATCATCTTATTAGTATATTTATAATGAATATCTAAAATAATTTTTTAGTGATATTAAATTTTATATAAAAATGGAATTTTTTATGGCAGAAAATCAAAACAAAAAAAGAAATACTAATAAAAAAGATGATGATCCTTATAAATTCTTTAAATTTGAAGGACCTGAACAAAATGATAATGATGATAACGGAAATAATAAAAAGAAGAAGCGATTCTCTTTTTTGCCAATTGCTATAATCACTCTTTTGGTAATAGTTTTTCTAGATTTATTTGTTCTCCGCAATTCAGATGGTCCAACAATCAGTTTTTCTGAATTTAGAAAATATATAGAAAACGGTTTGATTGTAAAAGTTGAAATTGGAGAATCATATTGTATTGGTTATGGCCCGGAAATTACAATTAAAGATTCTGAAGATAAAGGTATTCAACTTTTTAAAAAAGATATTGTAACCAGAAAGCAATATAAAACTTCAAGTGTTCTTTATTCTGGTTTTGTAGAATTCTTAGATGAAAAAGGAATTGAATATAGTTTTATAGAAAAAAAATCAAATTATTTTGTTCAATTGCTTTTAAGCTGGATTATTCCTTTTGCACTTATTTATTTCATTTGGTTTTTAATCATGAGAAAAATGGGTGGCGGTTCTGGCGGTGGAATAGGAAGTATTTTTAGTGTTGGTCAATCGCGTGCAAAAGTTGTAGAAGAAGGTAAAATCAAAACTCGTTTTTCTGATGTTGCTGGTGTTGATGAAGCAAAAGAAGAATTAATGGAAGTTGTAGATTTCTTAAAAAATCCTAAAAAATACACAGATATTGGTGGAAAAATTCCAAAAGGTGTTTTACTTGTTGGCGACCCTGGAACTGGAAAAACTTTATTAGCTCGGGCAGTTGCTGGAGAAGCAAATGTTCCTTTCTTCAGTATTTCTGGTTCTGACTTTGTAGAAATGTTTGTTGGTGTTGGTGCTAGCCGGGTTCGAGATCTTTTTAAGCAAGCGAGAGAAAAAGCTCCTTGTATCATTTTTATTGATGAAATTGATGCTTTAGCAAAAAGCCGTGCGAATGGTTTTAGTAGTAATGATGAAAGAGAACAAACATTAAATCAGCTTTTGGTTGAAATGGACGGTTTTGATAATGATAAAGGTCTTATTGTTCTTGCTGCAACAAACCGTGTTGATGTTTTGGATCCTGCAATTCTTCGTCCAGGAAGATTTGACCGTCAAGTTCCAGTTGAAAAACCAGATGTAAAAGGTCGGGAAGATATTCTCCGTATTCATGCAAAAAATGTAAAACTTGATAAAGATGTCGATTTTGAATCAATCGCACATGGAACAACAGGATTTGCTGGTGCAGATTTAGCTAACGTTGTAAATGAAGCCGCTCTTTTGGCAGTTAGAAATGGTCGTAAAAAAGTTACAATGTCTGATTTTGATGAAGCAATTGATAAAGTAAGCATTGGTTTGAAGAAAAAATCTAGAAAAGATAATAAAAAACAAATGCGGCTAACATCAGTTCACGAAACAGGTCATGCTTTAGTTGCTGCATTTACTCTAGGTCATGAGCCTGTAAATAAAATAACAGTTGTTCCTCGTTCACATGGAATTGGCGGATTTACTCAATATCGTGAGGAAGAAGAAGAAAAATTCTGTCTTACAAAAAAAGATATGATTAACGAAGTTGATTGTATGCTTGGTGGACGTGCAGCAGAACAAATTATTCTTGGTGATATTTCAACAGGTGCTTCAAATGATATTGCTCGTGCAACAGATATTATCAAACAGATGATTACAACTTACGGAATGTCTGATCGTTTTGAAAATATGACTCTTGGAAAAGGTATTTTAGGCAATCGTGGCGGAGAACCAAATCTTATTCGGGAATACAGTGAAGAAACTCAAAATTATATTGATAGCGAAATTGCTCGTATGATGAAAGAAAGATATAATTTTGTAATTTCACTTCTTACACAACATAAAGATTTACTTGAATATATTGCAAAACGCCTTGAAGAAATTGAAACAATGGACGGAAAAGAATTCTATGATATTGTAAATGGTGAACAGCATTGCAAAGAACTTGAAGAAAATGCCGGAAAAGAAGTTGAAAAATCTTCTGAAGATAAAAACGACGCTAAATAGACATTGTATTTATTTCACGATATAATTATGACTTATGAAAAAATCTTTAGTTTTTATTAGCGTTCTTTTATTTAATACATTTGTTTTTGCACAAGGCATTACAACTGCGAGTGCTTATTTTAAAACTATTTCAGAATATTACGCTACTTTAAAAGATTATGTTGTTGATTTTGAAATAAAAATTGATAGACAAGAAACTGCCGGAACTCTTTCTTACAAATCTCCAGATTTAGTCCGTTTAGATTATTCAAATCCGGAAGAACAAGTTATTGTTTTTAACGGTGATAGTTTGACAATCTATCTTCCAGATGCACCAGCAGTTTTGCAACAGCAAATTGTTTCAGATTCAACTTCTGCCGCAACTTTAGGTTCTGCACAAGGTTTATCTCTTATGTCGCGATATTATTCTGTAGCTTATGAAACAGGACAGGCGGCAGAACCTTTGGAAGAAGGGTCTGATGAAATGGTTGTAAAATTTATTCTTACAAGAAAAAATTCTTCAGAAGCGTTTCGTTATATAAAAATTTCTGTAAACGAATATTCAAAATTAATCAGAAGAATTGAAGCTGTAACTCCAAAAGGTGAAACTTTTTTGTTTAATTTTTACGAATATCAGTTAAATCAAGGTTTGTCGGATCAAAGATTTATTTATGATGCTCCTTCATCAGCAAATACTTACAATAATTTTCTATTTTCGGAGTAAAAAATGGAAAGTTATGGTGAAATCTTACGAAAAAAACGAGAAGATAAAGGTTTAGATATAAATTCAATTTCTAGAGAAATTTCTATTGAACCCAAATTTTTATGCGGTTTGGAAGATGAAGATAATTCAGTTTTTCCTGGAGAAGCATATTTAATTGGTTTTTTAAGAAATTATGCAAATTATTTAGATTTAGATTTTGAATATTTAATAAAACTCTATCACAATAAAAAATTGCAGGAATCTCCAGTGCCAGAAGGTTTACTCAAAAAAACGCGGCCTCGTTTTGTAATTCCGTTAATTTCTTCTTTAATAAGTGTAGTTCTTGTCGTTTCTGTCGTTTTAGTTTTATTTTTTATGAAAAAAAATGCTAAAATTGATGAAGAAGTTTTAATTTCCGATAATAAGAAATCTAAACAATATGAACTTACAAATAAAAAATTCACTAATAGAATTTATAAAGGTGATCAACTCATTTTTCCAACAGAAAATAACGGAAAAATAATTTTAACCGTAAGAGATACTTTGTCTTCGCTTGGAATAGATACTCCAATGGGGATTTTTTATATAGATCTTGCAGAAGAAGCTGAACTTGATGTAACTGGTGATAATGTTTCTGATATGATTATTTATGTTTCAGATATTTCTTCAACTGATGAAAGTCGTGGAGCAGAAGTTAGTGTTTTGTTGCGTCATGGAAATCATTCTACACTTTCTGATACAGTAGATTTATCAGATATTCCTCTTGCAAAAGAACTAAATTCAAAACAACCTAGAAAAATAATTTTGGAAGATAATAGAGCGTATCCTTTTACTGTAAATGCAAGTTTTAGAGCATCTTGTCTTTTTAGAGATAAAGTTGATAAAGATGATTCTGTGGAAACTTATTTTTCAAAAGGTGAAATGTTTACGGCAACTCCTCATAATGGAATTCGTTTGTGGATTTCAAATAGTAATGTTGTAAGTATAACTGTAATTGCAGATTCAAAATCTTTTGATTTAGGAATGGGTGCCGCAGGCGAAGTTCTTGTAGAAGATATAAAATGGATTAAAGATACAGACGGAAAATATAAGTTGGTAGTAATTGAACTCGATTAAATTTTATCTTGACCAGCACGGATGTGCAAAAAATCAAACTGATGGTGAAATTCTTGTAACTTATCTTACAAAAGAAGGCTTTCAGTTAACAAAAAATGCTGATGATGCAGATTATATTCTCATTAATTCTTGTGGATTTATTGCTTCTGCAAAAAAAGAATCTATAGATGCAATTTATAGCATAAAATCAAATTATCCAAATGCAAGAATAATTTTAACAGGATGTCTTGCAGAACGATATTCTCAAATGCTTTTTGATTCTATGCCTGAATTAGATGGAATTTTTGGAAATGGTGATTTGTCTAAAATTGTAGAATTTATGCATCAGTTAGAAAAAGAAAAACGTTATCTAAAAATTTATCCACAAAAAGGAGTTTGTTTTGCATCTCGAAAAATTCTTTATAATTTTAAGGGAAGTGCGTTTGTAAAAATAACGGAAGGATGTTCTCATCACTGTACTTTTTGTGCAATTCCTGTTATTCGTGGTGAAGTAAGAAGTAGAACTATTCAAAGTGTTGTTACCGAAATAAAAGAATTGATTTCTCAAGGTGTTTACGAAATTAATCTTATTGGACAAGATTTAGCCGCTTTTGATGGTGGACTTGTAAATTTGTTTAGAGAAATTTCAAAACTTGAAGGTGATTTTATCGTTCGTCCTTTGTATATTCATCCAGATAATTTTTCTCTTGAAATTGCAGAATTTATTTCTACAGACAAAAGATTTGTTCCATATTTTGATATTCCTTTTCAAAGTGGTGATGATAAAATCATAAAAATGATGAACAGAACTGGAACTTCAAAAGAATATTTGGAAAAAATAAATGGATTACGAAAAATTCTACCAAATTCTGTTTTGAGAACAACTTTTCTTACAGGTTTTCCTGGCGAAACTGAAGAAGCTGCAGAAAATACAGTGAAATTTTTGCAATCAATTCAACCTGATTGGTCTGGATGTTTTCCTTATAGCAGAGAAGAAGATACTCCAGCATATAAATTTAAAAATCGTGTTTCACAAAAAATCGCAAAAAAACGTGCAGAAAGATTAGAAGAAATTCAATCAGAAATTACAAATCAAAAACTAAAAAAATATATTGGGCAGGAATTAAAAGTTCTTGTAGAAGAAGTTATTCCTATGGAAGAAAATTCTTCTGAAGAAAATACAGAAGGTCTTGCAATTGGAAGAGCATGGTTTCAAGCTCCAGAAGTTGATGGTTGTGTCGTTATTCGTTATGAAAGTGAACTGCAATCTGAAAAAGACAGTGTAAAAAGTGGAAATGTTGTTCTTGTAAAAATTCTTTCTGTAAATGGTGTCGATTTAGATTCTCGTTTTATTTCTCTTGAAAGAGAATTTTTACCAAATAAAAATATTCAGTTTTTGAATTAAAATTCATAAAATATGGAACAGTTAGGAAATTTAGAAGAATATCTTTCTTGTTTAAATGAAGAGCAATTAGAAGCCGTTGTTCATTCTGGTTCTCCGTTATTAATTTTGGCTGGTGCAGGTTCTGGAAAAACTAGAGTTATTACTACAAAAATTGCATATTTAATAAATAAAAAAAAAGTTGATCCTTATTCAATCCTTTCTGTAACTTTTACAAAAAAAGCTGCAACAGAAATGAAAGAAAGAGCAATTCAAATAGAACCTTCAGCTCAAAATTCCCAAATTAGAACTTTTCATAGTTTTGGTTCTTGGTTTTTGCGGAAATATTCAGAAGAAGCTGGTTTGGAATCATCTTTTACAGTTTATGATGATGATGATATGAATATTCTTGTGCGAAAAGCGGTTCCATCACTTTCAAAAAAAGATGCAAATATTGTTGCCCATCAAATTTCACTTTGTAAAGATTATTTTCTTACTCCGGAAGATGATTTAAGTGTAATTGGAAGTGATTTCGATTTAAATAATATTTATGATTTATATCAAAAAAGATTGCGTTCTACAGGAAATGCCGATTTTGGTGATTTAATAATGCTTCCCGCTCTCATAATGGATTCAAATCCTAAAATTGCAAATTACATTCATAATCGTTTTCAAGTAATTATGGTTGATGAATATCAGGATTCAAATATTGCTCAATATAAACTTTTACAAACTTTAAGCGGAATAAAAGAAGGCTATAATAATTATGTTTGTGTTGTCGGTGATGATGATCAGTCAATTTATAAATTTCGTGGAGCAGAAGTTCAAAATATTTTAAGTTTTCCACAAAAATTTCCAAATACAAAAATTATAAAACTTGAAAAAAATTATCGTTCTACACAAAAAATTTTGGAAGCCGCTAGTTTGGTAGTTGGGCGTAATAAAAATCGACTTGGAAAAAATCTTATTGCACAAAAAAGTGATGGAAAAAAGCCTGTTCTTGCATTTTTACCTGGTTCTGAAGAAGAAGCAACTTTTTGTTGTGATTTAATTTCTCAATCTAATCATAAAGGTGGAAATTATTCAGATTGGGCAATTTGTTACAGGACGAATGCTCAATCACTAATTTTTGAACGGCAGCTTTTAAGAAAAAAAATTCCATACAAAGTTGTCGGCAGTTTGAAATTTTATGAACGTGAAGAAATAAAAGATGCTTTAAGTTATTTATCTTTATTTGCAAATCCAAAAGATGAAATTTCATTCAGAAGAATTGTAAATAAACCTCCAAGAGGAATTGGCGAAAAAACTCAAGATTTTATAATGGCTGAAGCTCTTGAAAGTCAAATTGTAGAAGGCGAAGAAAAATCAGTTTATAAAAATCTTCTTGAAATTACAAAAAATTGTTCAGAAAAATTTTCAAAAAAAGCAAAAGATGGTGTTCAGAATTTTATAAGAATTTTTGAAAATGCTCATTCTGTTTTTGATGAAAAAAAATCACTTTCGGAATTTGTTCAAAAAATGATTTCGGACAGTGGACTTGATGAATATCATAAATCTAACGATGAAATTGATGGAACTCAAAGACGATTGAATTTGGAAGAACTTGTAAATAGTGCAAATCCTTATAAATGTACAATGTCAGGACTTTTAGAATTTTTAGATTCAATAAATTTAGATCGTTCTTTAGAACTTTTAGAAGATGAAGAATCAAAAAACTCGGTTACTTTAATCACTCTTCACAATACAAAAGGTCTTGAATTTAACAAAGTGATAATTACCGGTTTGGAAGAAGGAATTTTTCCAAGAAATGACAAATCTGGACTTGAATTAGAAGAAGAAAGGCGTTTATTTTATGTTGGAATTACGCGGGCAAAAGATGAACTTTATATCACTTCTGCAGCAAGGCGAATTCTTTATGGACATTGGGAAATTATGCAGCCTAGCAGGTTTATTCAAGAATCAAAAGATGCTTTTAGAATTATTGGAGCTGCACCTTACGCAATGAGCGAAGAAGATTCTCCAAAAAAAGAATTGCTTGAAAAATGGAAAAAAGGTGTACAGATTTACCATGATGATTATGGATACGGACAAATTATAGAATCTAAATTAAATGAAGGCGAAGTTGTTTGTACAATTATGTTTGAAAATGGTGGAAAAAAGAACTTTTTGCCAGAATATCAAAGTAAATCTTTAATGATTGTGCGATAATTATAATTTTTCATTTTTTATCATTTTTTATAGAAAAGTTTTTGGACAAAATCTATTTTTTATGTTAGAGTTTTAAATAATCAAAAAGTAATAATAATAAACATAAAGGGATTTTTTTATGTCAAACAAACGCTACCGAATAGCCTTTGTGATAGATTATATTATTTCTGATTATTCAAATATACTTTTAGATGGTATAAAATCTGCTTGTAAAGATTTTAATATAGAACTTTTGATTTTCCCAATTGGAGAACTTCATAATGTTCAATATGCCTTTGACTATCAATACGTTGCTGTTACCGGTCTTTTAAATTTTCTTAATGTAGATGGAATAATTTTTGCTTCTGGTACGCAAATGCATTATTTAAAAAAATCAGAACTTGAATCATATTTAAAATCGTATAAATTATTACCTTCTGTAAGTATTTCAGTTGCAATTCCAGGAATTCCTTCTATTACGGTGGATTGTTCTAACGCGTACAAAGAATTAATAGATAATCTTATAAATGTTCAAAAGTGCAGAAAATTTGGAATTATGGGAGTTCGCAGTCATTCTAATGAAGTTAGAACTCGTACAAAAATTTTAAAATCATTATTAGAAGAGCGAGGTTTCTCACAAAACGATGTTTATTTTTGGAGAACTAATTTTGATTATGGCGTAACAATGAATGAGCTTGAAGCGTATTATGATGCCAACAAAAAATTCGACTTTGATGCTATTATTTCTTTAAATGATGAACAGGCTTTTGCTTGTATAGATTTTTGTAAAAAACATCATTTTAGAGTTCCAGAAGACGTTGTTATTGTCGGTTTTGATAATATTAAGAGAGATGAACTTTTTTTTCCTACAGTAACATCAATTGACCAGAGAGTTTTTAATCAAGGTTATGAATCTGTTTCTATGGTAAAAGATATAATTGATGGTAAATCTGTTCAGGAAAATAAAATAATAGAAGCAACTTGTGTGATTAGACAATCATCAACAAGATTTGAAAATACACAACCTGAAACAAATTATCTTTTATATAAAAAATCATCTGCCAATAATCTTGAAAATTATAATGCACTTTCGGAATGGTATGAAAAGAAAAATCAGATTTTTCAAATTACGCGTTTTTATAACGAAATGCAATATAATATGACACAAGAACAGCTTCGAAAACGTATTAATAATGATGTAAAAAGTTTTGGCGTTACGGCATTTGCAATCGTTCTTTATGAAAATCCTATAGAAACTACAACTCCTTTTGATTATTTTACTATGCCCAAAAAAGCACATCTTTTTTCTGCTTTTGATTATGCAACTGATTATGATTCATCTAAAACAAATGATGATTTTATTTTTGATCCAAATAAAGAAATTTTACCTCCAGGTCTTATACAATTTAATTCGGAAGGAATTTATATAATTTCACTTTTTCATAATACTTTGCAATACGGTTATATAGTTTTTAGGCGAGGAACTTATGATATTGCGATTTATGATTTACTTTCAAAAATAATTTCTACAATTATGGCATCAGTTCATTCATTTACACTTGTTCATAATGAGCATATAAAATTTCAATCAAAATATAATAAACTTGATATTATTGCAAATACGGATGAGCTTACAGGTCTTTATAATCGTCGTGGTTTTTATGATATTGGACAAACGACTTTAAAATTTGCACAAGCTATGAATCAATCTGGATTAATAGTTTATAGTGATATGGATGGATTGAAAAAAATAAATGATACTTTTGGTCATGAAACTGGAGATCACGCAATTATTGCAGAATCTATTATTTTAAAATCAAATTTTCGTTCAAATGATGTTGTTGCTAGAATTGGTGGTGATGAATTTGTTATGTTGTGTCCAGGTCTTACAAAAGAAAATTTTGCTAGAATAAAAAATCAAATAGATAAAGATTGTAAAAATTGGAGTGCAAAAGAAAAAACTCCATATCAACTTTCTATAAGTATGGGATGCATAGAATATCCGGCAGTAGGAATAGGTTATCAATTAACGCCACTTCTTTCTGAAGCAGATTCAATGTTATATATGGAAAAGCGTAGTAAAAAAGCGAAACTTGAAAATTAATTTTTACAGAATGTAAATATAAAAATTTGAAGAATAAAATCAGAATAATTAAAATTACCAGTCTCGCAAAATATAAGTCTGTCTTGGACGTAAAGTTATATCTACACGACGGTTTTGTGCCCGACCTTCTTCTGTTTCGTTTGTTGCAATTGGCATTGTTCCACCATAAGCTTTATATGTAAACAAATTTTCATCAATTCCTTGAGCAATTAATGCATTCATAACTGTTTTTGCTCTGTCTATAGAAAGATTCAATTGTCCAACAGGTTTTCCAACATCAGCTGTATGACCTTCTACCAAAACAGTGTATCCTTCCAAATCTAAAAATTCTTTTATTTTATTTCCAATAAAATTAATTCTTTCATTTTCTTGAGGAAGTAATACATCTGAATCGGGATAAAAATTCAAATCAATTGAAAATAAAATTCCATCTCCAGTTGGAACTATTTCTAATCCTGGAACTTTATTTTCATAAAAATATTTTTTTACTTCATCATAAACTACATAATAAGTGTTATCCATTTGAGGAACGGAAATATCATAAATAAGATTTTTTTTATCTAATAAGATGACAACTTTTCCTTGTCTTAAAAGTTCTACATTTTCTGGAACTGTAAGAATTTTTAAAGCATCTTTTCTTTTTATAATTGGATCTGTTCTATTTCTTCCATAAACTTGAACGGCTTTTATATAAAGAGGGTCTGAACCAATTCTTTTTTCATAATCTGAAATATTATCAGAATAATGAAAATCGACTAAGCCATTTTGTTCTATTATATTTGGTTCAACAAAATTTTTTTCATAAAGAATATTCATTTCATCATCAAAAATCTGAGGAAAAAAACAAGGATAACTTTTACTTTTTACATATTCTCCATGAACGGGAAGTTCACCTCTTGCATCAATAATAATTCCTGTATACGCTCTTGAAGGAACAATTTCTATTGGTTTTTCAACTTCTGATGAAAAATTATGACGAATTAATTCTTTATTTAATAAATTTATATTTAAATAATTAATTGTAAAAATCTCTTTTGCATTATTTCTAAAAACGTCAGTAGTTTTGTAGCCATTCATAATAAAATTATAAATTTGGTCTAAATTTAATCGGTTTGAAATTACCATATCAGAAAGCGTTGAATTAGAGTCGGCAAAAAGTGATAACAAAGGTGGCTGAATAAGTTTTGGCATATTCGATTTTATTTTTGCAGAAGCAATTTTTTTTCCAGATGGCATTTTTATATTTGATTTTTCTACATCTAAGGAAAGTTCTGAAACAAATTCTTTTGTAATCCAATTTATTTTGCTTGTAGATTCTAAACTTGTATTTTCTGAATTGTTTGCAAAAAGTGATAAATTTATACAAAAAGTTAGAGTGATAATAAACAGAATTTTTTTCATTTTTATACCTTTCCGTTTTTTACTATCGGATTATTTTGAAGGAATATAAAGAATTTTTCCAATTTTAAGAATATCATTTTCATTTATATTATTTAATTCACAAATTGACTGAATAGAAACGTTATATTTTCTTGAAATTGCCCAAAGTGAATCTCCAGAAACAACTTTATATTTAAAAGGATATTCGATTGGTGTTAAATTTTTCAATGCTGATTTTGCACTTTCTTCCATTCCTAAAGGCAATCTGATTTGACTTTTTTTTGTAGGATGAGTTATTCCTCTTATAAAAGATGGATTTAAATGTTTTATAGTTGATTTTTCTAATCTTAACTCCAATGCTAATTGTTCTAAAGAATATGCTTTATCAACAGTTAAATAATCAAAAATCCCATTTTTTTCGTTGTACAAAAGATTAAATTCTGTTTCGTGAGAAGGTAAATCAACATTGTAAAAATCAGAATTTTCTGCAATATCTGCAATTGCAAATAATTTTGGAATATATTGAGCTGTTTGTTTTGAAATATAATTATTTTCTGCCAAATACCAAAAATCTTTACTCCCAGATTTTATAATTGCTTTTTGCATTGCACCAGCTCCACAATTATAAGCGGCAATTGCTAAAAGCCAATCTCCAAAATAATTATAATTATCTGTAAGTTTTGAAAGAGCGGCTTCTGTGCTTTTCCAAGGATCAAGTCTTTCATCAATAAAATCATCTAAAACTAAAAAAGGTTTTACTGAATTTGCCATAAATTGCCACATTCCAATTGCACCAGATTTTGATTTTGCTGTAGTCTTATAATTAGATTCAACAATTGGAAGATATTCAAGATAAAAAGGCATATTTCGCTCTTGAAGTGCTTTTCTCACGAAAAGTCTGTATTCCATTGCATTTTCAAGGTCATTTCGTAAAATAGACTGCCAGCTAGGAGAAAGATAAAGTTTTCTAAATTTTCCAACTTGAGGATTTTCGCTAAACGGAATTGTAACTTTTTTTTGTATTTCAGTTTTTTCTTCAATAATATTTTCCTCAGCAGAAATTTCTTTATCAAAATCTTCTTTTTCTGTTGATGATAAATTTTCGGTTTGCAACTCTTCTTTTTCTAAATTTTCTTGTGTAAATAAAAACGTAGAAAATAAAATGATTGAGAAAATCTGAAAAAAAACAATTCTAATTTTTTTATAATTTATTACCAATATAAATTCCTGCCCATTCCCAATTTCCGTTAATATCAGGGTCAAGAGGGTAGTTTATTTTTCTAAAGTAAAGATACCATACAGAAACGTAAGTACTCCATCCGGTTGTTCTTAAATATGCTTCATTCGGATTTGATAATTTATCAAGAGTATCGCTATATCGAATTCGTCTTCCTAAAGCATAACTTCGTAAAGAAAAATCTTCTTGTGAGTTTGCATCCATTTCGTCTTGTCGCCAAGACATTGAGAAAAAATTTACTTTTGCTTTGTATTTGTCTAAGGTTCGCCAATCATAATTTCTAATTGCTTTTTTGATTGCTGCTTCGAGTTCTGGAAGAGTTTCAAAAGTCCAATCTTTTGAAGAATTATTAAAATCAACTAAGTGACGAGCGTTTTTATAAGCATCCGGTTCACCAGGAATTTGTATAATTGAAGCATCAGGTTCTTCCAAAAATAAAGTGTAAGTTTTTAAAGCTTGATTCCATTGATTATCTTTTTCATATTCAAGAGCGAGTCTATAGTAAAGTTCAGTTGTATTAATATTTTGAGGAAATCTGTTTATTAATTGATTAAAATAATTAATTCTGTGAGCTGGAGTTTTACTAATTTGAATAAGATTTTGCAAACATAAAAAGTGAATTGAATTTCCTTTTACTAAAAGGTCATCACATGTTTGAAGCGTTCTATCAAAATAATATTCTGCCATTGGTTCTGAACCAGTAGAAAGATAAGCGTACGCTGTCATCAAAAGCCAATACGAATTGTAAATATCATCAGGATTCTGCTCTACATAACTTGTTAAAAATAATATAATTTCTTGATAATTTTTTTCTGCGAGAAGATTATTTGCCATCTGATTTATTGCTGTATATTTTTGCTGAGGATTTAATTGCTGAGTTTCAAGAATTTCTCTTAATTCATCCTGCGTAGAAGATTTATCATTTTTTTCTATATTAGTACGACAACTAAAACTAAAAAGTGAAAAAATACAAATTAAAAGCAAAAAGTTTTTCTGCAATTTCATAAGTTCAAATTTATCACAGTGATTTATTATTGTAAAGATTAGGGTTTATTTGTATTATTATAAGATAGCATTTTTTTGGAAAGATTAATGAAAAAGGAAAAATTTATTTTTTTTAATGTATTATTTATTTTATCTCTAGTTTGTTTTTGTATTGCACTTGTGTATTTTTTTGGAAATCCTTTACAAAATCCTTCTTCTTTTATTTTTGCAATTTGTTTATATTTTCAGTTAGTTTTTGGAATTTATGCAATTTTATGGAGTGCAAAATCTTCACACAAAGCGTATCAATTATTTTTAGGTTTGATTTTTTCTTTTTGGTCTTTAACGGCTTTAATTTCGTATTACTTTTTTCCACAAATAATTAGTATTTCCTGGCCAATTTATGGAGTGGAATCTGGAATTGCATTACTTATTTCAGGATTTTATAAATATCGAAAATTAAAATTTGGATTTTTCTTTTTTGCAATTTGTCTGATTGTAATTTGTTTATGGTATTTTTTGTTTACATTTCAAATTATAAAATTGCCTTTTTTAATGGTTGCAAAAATCACAACACCAATTTTCTTTTTTTTGATTGCACTTAGTTTAACTTTATTTTTTATTTTTCAAAAAAAGCATAAAAATTTTATGATAAAAGATGATGATCAAGGAATTTTTAGTGATGAAGAAATTTCTTTAGAAGATGATAATGATTTTGATAATTGATTTGGAATAAGGAATTGAATAAAAAAAAGATTTTTTTACAGAAAAGTTTTCTCATTTTTTTAACATTTTTTATGTTATCAAATTCTTTATTTGCAAAAAAGAAAAAAAAATCTACAGAAGAGTCTTCGTTTGGAATGACAACAACGACGTATCAAAATCCTTCAGAAAATCTCGACTCATCAAACATGTCAGAAGATTCTTCTTTAATAAAATTGCCTTCAACAAAAAGAACTTATTTTTCAAAAATCGATTCAGAAATTATTTCACTTGTAGAAAAAGGTTCTCCATCATCTTTACAAGAAGCAATGTCAAAAATCAGAAAAAATGAATCAGAATATACAGAAAACGAAAAAGTCTTAATTGCAATTTCTACAGAAATTATGAAAACTGTTTGGCCATCTCAGAAAATAACATGGAATTCGTTTGAAACAAAGGATGATAATCCATACATCGGAGCAATAAAATCTGCCCAAAGTGGAATTTTTGATACGAGTACAGGAAATACAGATTTTTTTTCTACAATACTGCCTGCATTTGTAATTTTTAAAAATTCTTTTAATCCTAATGATTATGATTTGTGTAAAACTGCAACGGAAAATGCTTTATCAATCCACCAGGATTCTGTTTTAGCAATTTATATGATGGGACTTATTTACGAAAAAAATAATGAACTTGAAAATGCACTGAATTTTTATAAAAAAGCATATAATTTGGACGAACCTGCACAAGAACTTTCTTTAGCTTATGCAAGAATTCTTCAAAAAACTGGAAATTTGGAACTTGCTTCTTCTATTATGAAAAAATTTTCTTCAGAAACAAATTCTCTAGAAATCTTAAAACAAAATGCTTATATTTCTTTTTCTAATAAAGATTATGATTTGGCAGAACAATATGTCGCTAGAGTTTTGCAGCAAACACCAAACGATTTAGAATTTGTTTTGTTTCGTGTAAGAATTCTTGTAGAAAAAAAAGATTATATTCATGCAGTTTCTCTTCTTGATGTTTATGAACGTCAAAACGATACAAATCTTGATTATCTTATTCTGCGGGCAAAAGTCCAGCTTGATTGGAGTAAAAATACAAATGCCGCAACAGAAACAATTGAAAAAGCAATAAAACTTTATCCTGATAATTCTGAAATTCTTATGATTGCCGCAAGAATTTCTTCAATGACAGATTCACCCGTTGCTGGAAGATATGCTGATGAACTTTCGGAGAAAGTTCTTGAGAAAGAACCTGATAATGTAGATGCTTTGGAATATGCTTTAAAAGGTTTTTCTCAACGAAAAAATTGGAAAGAAGCCTATGAAATAAGTTCCCGGCTTGTTCAAAAAGAAAATTTTTCTTCAGATGTTGCAATTCAGCATGTAAAAATTTGTTTGGAACTTGGAAAAAAATCAGAAGCCTATGATTTTTCAAGAAAATTGTATAACGAAAATCCAAATGACGAAAAATTGCTAGAAGCATATATTTTAGCATATTCGCAAACAGGAAATCGTGATGCAGTTATAAAATATATTGACAGTTTGATGGAAAATTCTTCTTCCAAAGTAAAAAGTTTTCTTTATTTTAGAAAAAGTTTTTTGGAATATTCGGAAGAAAATGCACTTTCAGATTTACGTTCAAGTTTAATTTCTAATCCTCGTAATAGCGATGCACTTTTTAGATTGTATGAAATTTATTATGACAAAAAAGATTATCGTAAAGCTCAATATTATCTTAGACAAGTTGTCGCAATAAATCCAAATGATACTTCTGTAAAAAAATTAAACGAAGCTCTTACAAAATTGATTCAATAAAATCTTACAAAACTTGACTTTTTATTGTTTCTCAGAATTGATAAAACGCATAATCAATGTTATACTTATAAAACTGATTTTAAATCAGAAAACTAACAATGGGATGGTATAAAAAAATGTCTTTTATTCCTTTTTTACAAGCAACTAGTGCTTCAGGTTCAATGCTTGGAAGTATTGTTCCTTTTCTTTTAATTATTGTTATTTTTTATTTCTTTTTAATTCGTCCTCAGAATAAAAAACAAAAAGAAACAGAAAAAATGCTTAATGCATTAAAAAAAGGCGATAAGGTTATTACTATCGGTGGAATTCATGGAGTTGTGTCTTCTGTAAAGGAAGATAAAACAATTGTTTTAAAAGTTGATGAAAATTGCAAAATGGAATTTAATCGCTCTGCTATTTCTTCTGTAGAATTATCAGATGAAGAAAAAGCAAAATTACAAGCTGAAGCAGAAGCAAAAAAAGCCGCAAAAGAAGCTAAAAAAGCTGAAAAACTTGCAAAAAAAGAAGCAAAAAAAACTGATTCTTCAACAGATGTTGTAAAAGAACCTGAAGAAAAATCTTCAGACGAAAAATAAAAATTGAGGTTTACACAAAGATGAACAAACGAACTCGTTTAGTGATTCTTGTTGCTGTAATTGCACTTTGTTTTGTATTTTTATGGCCTTCAATTAGCTGGTACGGAAGAACTCCGAAAGAAACTCAACAGTTAGCATTAGGTTCAACTGAAAATATTAAAAATTATGCTGAATTACAAGCAGCGGAAGATGTTCGCACAATAAAAGCAATGGCAAATACAAATCCTTCAGAAATTGTTGAAGGTAATTATGATTGGATTGCAAAAAAAGCGGCAAAACAATATAAGTCATTAGGAAAAAAAGTACCATCTCCTATGACTGTAAAAGATGTACTTTCTATTTATGATTCAGAATCAGAATTTCTTAGCGATTTACAAGAAAAATATCGTAGTGAAATTCTAAAAGCAAAAAATTATTATGATAATTCTGTAAAACTTGGATTGGATTTATCTGGTGGTATGAATATTATCGTAAAAGCAGATTTAGATGCTGCAATTGCTTCTATGGGAGATGAAATTTCTTCAGATAATGTAGCAGATTATAAAAAACAAGCAATGGAAAATGCAATTGAAAATCTTACTAGCAGAATTGACCGTTTTGGTTTAACTTCTCCAACTGTTCGTCAGCAAGGTGAAGATAGAATTTATATTGAAATTCCTGGAGCTGCACAAGCGGAAACAATTAATACTTTAATTATGGGAAAAGGTATTTTGAATTTCCGTTTAGTTGATATGGAAGCAACAAATCAGTTTAAAACTTATTATGCAAATCATCCTGCAACAACATTTAATGCTGTTGGTGAATTAATGGATTCTTCTATTGTTCCTGAAGATTGCGAAGTTTTAGGCGTTTATACAAAAGATGAATACGGTCTTGATGAACGTTATGATTGGCTTGTTGTTAAAAAAGAAATTGCTTTAGATGGAAGTCATGTAAAATCAGCTGAAGTTCATAATGATTCTATAACAAATCAAATTGAAGTTGGTTTTAAACTTGATTTAGAAGGTGCTCAAATCTTTGCAGACTTTACATCTGCTCATGTTGGTGAAAATCTCGCAATTGTAAGTGATAACAAAGTAAAATCTAACGCAACAATTAGACAAGCTATTACTGGCGGAGAAGTTTCTCTTTCTGGTGGTTTTAATAGGGAAGAAGCTGAAAATATCCAAAAAGTTTTACAAACTGCCTGGTTAAATGTTCCTCTTGAAGTTGAAAGTCAGCAAGTAATTGGAGCGTCTTTAGGTGATGCTGCAATTCGTCAAGGTGTTTTAGCAATTATAGTTGGTCTTGGATTTATTCTTGTATTTATGCTTTTGTTCTATCAAACTTCTGGTATAAATGCAGTTGTTGCTCAAATTTTAAATCTTTACATTATGTTCTCAGTTCTTTCTGCATTTAATTATACACTCACACTTTCTTCTATTGCAGGTATGATTCTTACAATTGGAATGGCTGTAGATGCAAATGTATTAATTTTTGAACGAATAAAAGAAGAATTAAGAGCTGGAAAGAGTCGTTCTGTTGCAATTTCAATGGGATTTGAAAACGCATTCTGGGCAATTATGGACTCTAACATCACAACCTTTATTGCTGCTTTATTCCTCGCTTGGCTCGGAACTGGTGCTATTCAAGGTTTTGCGGTTTCATTGGCTATTGGTGTTGTTTCATCGGTATTTACGGCATTGTTTGTATCTCGCTTAATGTTCGATTTTGTTACTGATGTTTGTCATTCCAAAAAAGTAAGAATTGGCTGGGGGATTAAACAATGAAGAATATAAAATTTAGTAAAGGTTTTATTCCGAGTGCAGTTATTTCTACTGCAATTATTCTTTTTGGTGTTGTTGGTCTTTTTGTAAAAGGAATTAATTTTGGACTAGATTTTAGACCTGGACTTATAGAAGAAGTTCGTGTTGCAGAGCCAGTTGCTGAACTTTCATACAATGGTACTGCAAAAATTTCAATAGAAGTTTCTGCTGGTCAAATGGATTTTATTATTTCTGGTGTTGGTGCTACAAATGAAACTCGTTCATTTAATTTCAATGTTCTTAAAAATGTTGAACAATTAGCACAAGAAGTTAATAAAATTGATGGCGTTGTAATGAATGTAAAAAATCCTTCTTACGATACAACAAAATTATTTTTAAATTCTATAGAATCAAATCAACTTTCAGATTCAATTACTTATATTTATCCTGCGGGAACTTCTCAAATTACAACTGATGATGTTCGTGCTGCTTTTGATTCTAATTCTATTGATATAAAACAATTAGGTTCTGGAGCAGATGCTTCTTATCAGATTCGTGCAAGCATAAAAGGTGATGAAGCTCAAACTGATGTTCTTAGTGATATTAATGCCAAACTTTTTGAAAAATTTGGAAAAGAAAAGGTTGCTGTTGTAAAAACAGACTTTATTGGTGCTGGAATGTCAAATTCAATTGTAATTCGTTCTATCATTATGATTGTTCTTACAATTGTTTTAATTTGGGTTTATGCTGCTATCCGTTTCCATTGGGATTTTGCTTTAGGTTCTGTAATTGCATTAATTCATGATTCTTTCATTATGATGACATTTATTATTTGGACTCAGATGGAATTTTCAACAACAGTTTTAGCTGCAATCTTAACAATCATAGGTTATTCTATAAATGCAACTGTTGTAATTTTGGATCGTGTTCGTGATAATTTAAAATTAATGCCAGAAGCTAAAAAGTTTGATGATATTTTAAATAAATCTTTGAATGATACTTTAGTTCGTTCTATTCTTACAACTGTAACAACTTTGTTTGCGGTAATTTCTTTATATATTTTTACAACAGGTTCTATAAAAGATTTTGCACTTGCAATGATTGTCGGTTTAATAAGTGGAATGTATTCTTCAATATTTATTTCATCAGCATTTATAAGTTTCTCTCGTAGAAATTGGAAATCTGAATATGGTGTTCATCATTCATTAAAAACAACAAAATCTGAATAAAATACGTCGAGTCAAGGCACGCTCCGCTTAAAGCCTTGACTTCACCGTGTTTAAGGTTTTTATTAAGCCTTAAATAAAAAATCGTCTTGGAAAGATTTGTTTTTCAAGGCGATTTTTTTTTGCAAATCTTAAAAACTACTTTTTATATACTTCTTTCTGTGATAAATTCATTTATATGGAAATTATTAAATCTTCAGTATTGGGATTTTGTTTTGGTGTAAAAAACGCTGTTGAACAGACCGAAAAAGCTTTATCAGAAAATAACGGAAAAAATGTTTATTCGCTGGGTCCTTTAATTCATAATGAGAATTTTTTATCAGAAATGAAAAAAAAAGGTCTTATTATTGCTGATGATGATAAAATTGAAGAAATTCCAAATGGAGCGGTTGTAATAATCCGTGCTCATGGAGTTGAACCAAAAATAATAAATCGTCTTGAAGAAAAAAGATGTAGAATTATAAATTCAACTTGTCCTCGTGTAAAAGCTAGTCAAAAAATGGTAAAACTTTATTCTTCAAAAAATGAAAAAATCGTTTTTACTGGCGATAAAAATCATGAAGAAGTTATTTCTATTGCAGCGTACGCAAAAAATAATTTTTATCAAATTCAAAATTATGATGAAGCAGTAGAATTTCTAAAAAATATTTCTATGGACGAAAAAATCATTTTAATGAGTCAAACAACTTTTAGTCCGGTAGAATTTTCAAAAATTAAAGAAAAATTTATACATCATTTTAAAAATCTGGAAATAAAAAATACAATCTGTCCTGCGACAGAAGAAAGACAAAAAGCGTTAATTGAATTATGCAAAAAAGTTGATGGAGTTTTAGTGATTGGTGGAAGTTCTTCTGCAAATACAAAACGTCTTTATCAAACAGCTTTAGAAAATTGTAAAAATGCAGCATACATTCAAAGCCCAAGTGATATTCCAAAAGAATTTTTTCTACTAGAAAAAGTTGGAATTACTGCTGGTGCAAGTACTCCAGATAAAATCATTCGCCTTGTTGAAAAAACTCTTCAAAATATGATATATTAAAAAAATGAGTAGATGTTTTGTAATGTTAAAACCTGGCGTAGTAAATAGACGTCTTGTAGGTGAGGTTATCGAGCGCCTCGAAAAAAAAGGCTTAAAAATTGTTGGATTAAAAATGGTTCATCCAACTCGTGAGTTAGCAGAAACACATTATGCTGAGCATAAAGGAAAACCTTTTTATGAAGGTTTGGTGGATTATTTAGTTTCAGGACCAGTTGTTGCTATGGTTCTTCAAGCAGATGATTGTGTTTTGATTACAAGAAAATTTGTTGGAAAAACAAAACCTGCAGAAGCAGAACCAGGAACTATCCGTGGTGATTATTGTATTCACACTGAAAGAAATATTATTCATGCTTCAGATAGTGATGAAAATGCAGAAAGAGAGATAAAACTTTGGTTTACCGACAATGAAATTTTTGATTGGAAAGATTGCGAAGATGGCTGGTATTAATCTTTGCAGATTTTGCAATTAATATAGAGCCCCTAAATCATAAGGGGCTTTTTTTATTTTTGACTTTTTATGGGAGATTTTTTTATGGAAAGTAAAAGTGTTGGAATTATTGGTGGAGGAGCGTGGGGAACTGGTTTTGCACAGGCACTCGCTCGTGGAGGTCATAAAGTTCAAATTTGGGCTTTAGAAGATGAAGTTGTTGAATCAATAAATAATGAACATGAAAATAAAAAATTTCTTCCAGGTTATAAACTTTCTAAAGAAATTACTTGTTCAAAAGATATTATCGAAGTTGCAACAAATAAAGAATTTTTAGTTATTGCATCACCATCACTTTATTTAGCAAGTACAGTTTCAAAAATAAAAGATGTACCAAATATTGCAGATGGTTCTACAGTTATTGTTGCTCTTACAAAAGGTTTTGTTCCAACAGAAGAAGGTCCAAAATTAATTTTGGAAACAATAGAAAAATTTCTTCCTAAAATTTATAAAGATTGTACAGTTTATGTTGCTGGACCTTCTCATGCAGAAGAGGTTGCAATGGGAAAAATTACAGGATTAGTTGCAGCATCTTTAAATCCTAAAAATTCAATTCGTGTAAGAGAACTTTTGAGAGTTCCAGGAATAATGTGTTATTCTAGTTTTGATGTTATAGGTGTTCAAATTTGTGCTGCTGCAAAAAATATTGTTGCCGTTATTTATGGTGCAATGGATGCACTTTCTGAAACATCAGATATTATTGGTGATAATTGTGAATCTTTGATGATGGCAGCTGGTTTAAATGAAATTCAAACTTTAGGTTTTGCGATGGGAGCAACTCACGCAGAAACTTTTACTTCAATTAGTGGAGTTGGTGATCTTGATGTAACTTGTAAGAGTAAATATGGAAGAAATAGACGCTTCGGTCAAGATTTAATAAAAACAGATATGCTTTCTAAATTTAAAAATATTGATGATTTAATTGCTAATGTTGGAAAAATTGGCTATCTGCCAGAAGGAGCAATTGCTTGTAAATATGCTTATGAAATTGGTAGAAAAAAAGATATAAAACTTCCTCTTACATATTCACTTTATAAAATTTTAAATAAAGAAAGTGATATAAATACAGTTGTAAAGGAACTTTTAAGTTTTAAATAAATAATCGAAGAACCGTTAAAAATCAAGCCGAAAGGGTTGATTTAGGTTCAACGAAATAAAAGCACAAGCGAGATTTATCGAGCAATCCGAAATATTTTTGTAAAGCGAGGAAGAAAGAATGTTAGAAAAATTAACAAACACATTTGGTGGAATAGTAAAGAAAATCAGCGGAAAATCTACAATCACAGAAAAAAATATTGAGGATGCTAATAATCGGAGAACCGTTAAAAATCAAGCCGAAAGGGTTGATTTAGGTTCAACGAAATAAAAGCACAAGCGAGATTTATCGAGCAATCCGAAATATTTTTGTAAAGCGAGGAAGAAAGAATGTTAGAAAAATTAACAAACACATTTGGTGGAATAGTAAAGAAAATCAGCGGAAAATCTACAATCACAGAAAAAAATATTGAGGATGCTAATAATCGGAGAACCGTTAAAAATCAAGCCGAAAGGGTTGATTTAGGTTCAACGAAATAAAAGCACAAGCGAGATTTATCGAGCAATCCGAAATATTTTTGTAAAGCGAGGAAGAAAGAATGTTAGAAAAATTAACAAACACATTTGGTGGAATAGTAAAGAAAATCAGCGGAAAATCTACAATCACAGAAAAAAATATTGAGGATACCGTTGAAGAAATAAAAATGGCATTGCTTGAAGCAGATGTTAATCTTCGTGTTGTAAGAAGATTTGTAAATTCTACTATAGAAGAAGCAAAAGGAGAAAAAGTTCTTCGTTCTGTAAATCCAGGTCAGCAATTTACAAAAATCATTTATGACAAAATGGTTTCTATGCTTGGTGATACAAAAGTTGATTTACATTTGAAAGGTCCAGACACTCAATCAGTTATTTTGATGTTAGGTCTTCAAGGTGCCGGAAAAACAACCGCCGCTCATAAACTTGCTGCACGACTTTTGAAAGAAGGTCGAAAACCTATCCTTGCCGCTTGTGATTTAGTTCGTCCTGCCGCAGTAGAACAACTTTCTCAATTGGGACAAAAAATTGGTGTTCCAGTTTATAAAGAAAATTCAAAAGATGCTGTAAAAAATGCAAAAGAATCTATAGATTTTGCTCGTAAAAATGGATATGACACTATAATTATTGATACTGCAGGTCGTCTTCAAATTGATGAAGAAATGATGGCTGAACTTATCAAAATAAAAAAAGCAACAAATCCAGTTGAAATTCTTTTAGTTGCAGATTCAATGACTGGTCAAAATGCAGTTGATATTGCAAAAACTTTTGATGAACAACTTGGTCTTACAGGTGTAATCCTTACAAAATTCGACTCAGATGCCCGTGGTGGTGCAGCACTTTCTCTAAAAACTATTACAGGAAAACCAATTTTATTTATTGGAACTGGTGAAAAAACTGAAGATTTTGAAATTTTCCATCCAGACAGAATTGCAAGTAGAATTCTTGGAATGGGTGATGTCGTTTCTCTTGTAGAAAAAGCACAAGAAACTGTAGATGCAGAAGTAGCTCTAAAAATGCAAAAAAAATTGCAAAGAAATGAATTCACTCTGCAAGATATGCTTGAACAATTTCAACAAGTTAAAAAAATGGGAAATATGCAATCAATTATGGATATGATTCCTGGAATGAGTGGTGTTGATGCTTCTCAAATGGATTTTAGCAGCATGAAAAAAAATGAAGCGATAATTCAAAGCATGACATATAAAGAAAGATTAAATCATCTTATAATTGGACCAAGCCGTAGAAAAAGAATTGCAAAAGGTTCTGGAACAAGTGTTGCCGATGTAAACAAACTTTTAAAGCAATTTGAAAAAACAAAACTTATGATGAAAAAAGTAAGTAGAAATAAAGGTATGCAAAGTAAGATGATGAATCAAATGGGAATAAATCCATCATCTTTAGCAGGTGGAATGGGAAATCTTCCAAACGGATTAGATATGAACAGCTTAAAAGGAATGGATATGAAAAAACTTCAGGAATTGGCAAAAAGATTCCGCTAATTTACTTTTATAACTGAAGCACTTCTTCCATCTTTAGTATATGCTTTTTGTGGATTAGAACTGTCTAAATACGAAGTCATTCCTATAATGTAATTATAATAATAGGTTCCGGTCGTAAGAGGCAAATCTAATTCATAAAAACCAGGAGATGTTTCTTTTAATTCATAAATCCAAGGATCCCAATTTGTAAAAGTTCCTGAAAGCCTTACCTTTTCTCCAGATTTACCTTTATATACAAAATGCACAATATCATCTTTTGATTTATTTGTAGCAAATTCAATTTTTCCAACATTTTCTATTTTTGAAAAATAAAGATTCATATCATCATCATATTCTTTATTTGGATTTAGCGGATCGGTTGCCCAAAGTCCGTCAAAAACTAAACGATATTTTATTTGAGAAATATTGTGTTGAATTTCATAACAATAAAAAAGATAAGATTTTGAAATTTTGCCTTCTTCATCTTTTCGAGTCATAACTTTAAACGGATGGATTATCTGATAATTTTCAAAATCAAAAGCAATTCCAACAAAACGATTATTTGTATCTGCAGTAAAAATAATATAATCATCAGTAATAACTGGTTTTGTAGGTTTTTCAATCGTATGCAAAAGAGTATCCAATTCATAATTTTGATAATTTAATTCTGCAGCAAAAATTTCTGTCAAACAAATAAAAAATCCTAACAAAAATAAAATCTTTGATTTTTTCATAATTTTTTTATCGGCTTTTTTGAAAAAAAATGAAGAATATTTTTTTAGTATTTCTATAATCTTTAAAATAAATTCCTAAAGTCAATTTGTTTTTTTTCCGTTCATAAAAATAGGACTTCTTTAAAAAAAAATCTTGTAATTTAGAAGGAATGTGGGGTAAAATTAAAATAATATGCCAGGCTTAAGTCAGCTAAAACAATTTAATGATGATATTCTTTCTCTTGGTGATGAAATCTCTCTGCGTTCAAGTCGTGGCGAAAAACCAGTTAAAATTGCTATTCCAAAAGATGTAAAAGACGAAAACGATTCTGAAGAATTTGTTCTTGGAATGCCAGAAAAAGAAGCTCCAGAACAGATTTCAGATGTGGAAGAAGATTTTTCAGATTTAATGGGAATGTCTTCTCCAAATGAAAATAAAAATTCGCAATCAGAAAATCCAAATTTTGACGCTCCTGATATGTCATCTTTACTTTCTCCAATGAACAATTCAGATTCTAGCGAAGAAAATATGCCAGATTTGTCTATGTTTATGGAGGAAGAACCTAAAACTGAAGAAACTGTTCAAGAAAAAGAGCCAGAACCAGTTTCTGTTGCAGATTTAGGGCTTGATGATTTACTTTCTGGTGCAGGATTTGACGCTCCGGAAGAAAAAACTGAAGATGAGCAAAACCTTTCAGAAAATAACGACAATTCAACTGAAAATGACGATTTTAATTTTGATGACATTAATGATATTGGTGAACTTGATGATTTAGAGCAAAATACAGACGAATCTCAAAATTTAGAAAATGAAAATAATTTTGACAATTCAAGTTTAGATGATTTAGAAAATATAAATGATTTATCTGACAATATTGATATTCCTGAATTAAATGATGAAAAAAATGATTTTAACAAATCTTCAGATGATGAAAATTCCACTCAGGAAGAAGATTTTTCTAGTCCAGAAGGTCTATTTGATACTTCAGATTTTGAAATGCCAGAGACTGAACAAAATGATTCGTCCGAAAATCTTTCTACAGAAGGTTTAGATGATTTTGAAAAATCAGAAAGGGAAAATCAAACTAAACAAAAAGATGATAATTCTTTAAATCTTGATGATATTGACAATCTAGGAAATTTTGATAATTTTGATTTTTCAACTCCAGAAAATGAATCTGAAAATAAAAAAGAAGCTCCAGAAAATTCAGATGATGTTTTTGATTCAATTGATTTTGGTGATAATTTTGATGAAAACAATCCTTCAGAAAACGCTTTTTCATCAGATTTTTCAACAAATGACGATGAAAATTCAGAGGAAGAACCTTCTTTTGATGAAAATGCTCCAATCGAAGATTTTGATACTTCCGAAATGGATGGATTAGATTTTGGAATTCCAGATACAGATTCTCAGTTAAAAGGCGAAAATTCTTCCCAAAATGATGATTTTTCTTTCGATGGTGATTTTGAAATTCCAGGTTTTTCTGATATTGATACGTTGAAAGAAGAAAAAAAATCGCCATCTAGTAAAAATAAAAAATCACAGAAAAAAAATACAAATATTGATGAAGCTGATTTTTCAGGAGCAATTGAAGGTGATTCTCTTCCACCAAATACTTTGTCAGACAGTCAATATAAACAATTTCTCAAAAATTTTAATGAATATCCTTTAAATGTTCGTCTAGCTTTTGAAAATTTCATTGTTCAAGACGAATTTACAGACGATGCCGAATTCGAAATAATTGAAAAAATTTTAAATAAAGCTCCTGCTAGACAAGTTGCAAATCTTCTTGAAAAAATGTTGGATATTTCTATTCCAGTTCCCCGCGATTATGAACATAGAACCGCTCAAGAATATGAAGCATATAAAAAATCACTTTCTTATCAATTACGAAATAGAATTATTCCAGGTTGTATAGTTTGTGTAGTTGTATTTTTAGCAGGTTTTGGAATTTTTAAATTCTGCCAGAATAATATTTACAGACCTTTGCGTGCAAATCATTTTTATAAGCAAGGTTATGTTTTACTTGAACAAGAAGAATTTCCTTCTGCAGAAATTAATTTTAATAAAGCGATTGAATATCGATATAACAAAAAATGGTTTTTTAAATACGCAAGAGGTTACAAAAATCATAAACAATATCAGCGTTCTGAAAAAATGTACGAAAATATTTTAATTTGTTTTAATCATGATAAAGAAGCTGGACTTGAATATGCAGATTTGGAATTGTATGATTTAGCAAATTATGAAAAAGCAGAAGAGATTGTAAAACGACAAATTCTCGACTATCACATAAACGATAAAGATGGAATCTTAAAACTTGGTGATGTTTATTTGGAGTGGGGAACAGAAAAAGAACCAGAAAAATTGGAACTTGCAAGAGAACAATATGCAACTTTAATTCAACTTTATAAATCAAATGATTTGTATGAATCAAGAATGATGAGATATTTTATTCGTACAGATAATTTGCATAAAGTTCTCATTAGTAAAACTCGTTTTGAAAATAGAGAAAAATCACTTTCCCCTGATGATTGGATAGAATTAAGTGGATATTTATTAGATAAATCTTTTGGAGAAATTGCTCCTGCCGATGAAAATCTTCGCTATCAAATTTTTGGATTACGAAATCTTTTGCAAACATCTATAAAAGTTGCACCAGAAAATCCAATTGCATTTTATAATATGTCCCGATATTATGTGCAAACTTCAGAAGATTCTTATATTGAAGCAACTCTTAAAAAAACTTTAGACTGTTTTAATAAAGCAACAAAACTTCGCAAAAAGGATATTTATAAATTTTTAGATTCGTATCGGCTTTTGGGTGAATATTATATTTCTACTTCGGAATATTTAAAAGCACAACAACAGTTAGCAGAAGGAATTAGTCTTTACACAAGTCAAAGAGATAATACTGGGCTTGAAGGAAATAAAAAAATCGGAAAAATTTATGAAGATTTTGCAAATTTAAAATATTTTATTTCTGGCGATTATGATGAAGCATTACAAAATTATCGTTATTCAGTTGAACTTGAAAATGATAATCCATCTATTCGTTATAAAATTGGTTATATACAATATCAAAAAAGTAATTATTCAGAAGCGTTAGGCTCGTTTATGAAAGCTGGCGATGGCAATATAAAAGATAGAAATCTTATGCAGGCAATGGCAAATACTCTTTCTCTTCGTGGTGATGATTATGCCGCTCAAGGTTATTATGAACAACTTTTACAAAATCTTGATGATAAAATAGCAGAAAGAAATCTTTTACTTCCTCAATCAAATAAAGTAGATTCTGAAATTGTTGATATGTATTTAAAAGCATCAAATAATTATGGTGTAACTTTATATAAACTCGCAAAAAAAACAGGAAACAGCAATCTTAACGCCCAATCAATAGTTCAATTTTCAGATTCAGTTCGTGCTTGGGATGCTTTAACTCGTAATCAAACTACAATGACAAGGCTTGGTGGAAGCAATCTTGCAGAACAAAATATAAAATATATAAATAATCCAATCCCAGAATTTGAACCGGCAATATATATTGATATTAAAAAAACGATTGATGATAAAGAAAAATTTTGATGAAATCAAAAAGGATTTTGTATGCATCATAATATTCAAGAAGAAATTGTAAAACAACAAAGAAAAAATAGTATTTTTAAGGAATTATTCAGAAAATCAATACATATTTGTAGTTCGTTCGTTCCATTATTTTTAAAATATGCTTATTTACCAACAATTTTTTTCTTGATTTTTGCTGGAGTTTTTTATTCAATTTGCGAAATCTTACGTTTAAAAGGTCATCCTGTTTTTTTTATAGGAAAAGTAACAGAAATTGCAGCAAGAAAGCGTGATGAAGATAAATTTGTTTTAGGACCAATTACTCTAGTTTTGGGAATTCTTTTAGTTTCTGTCTTTTTACCTTTGGAAGCGGCAACTGTTGGAATTTTTGCACTTTCTTTTGGAGATGGTTTTGCAAGTCTTGGTGGAAAATTATTCGGAAGAATACAAATTCCTGGCTGTCATGGAAAAACTGTTGCAGGAAGTCTTACTTGTTTTTTTGCAGTTTTTGTTTCTTGTTTTTGTTATTCAAAAAATTGTTTTTACAGTCTAATTATTGCAACTTGTGCAATGTTTATAGAAATGTTGCCTTTAAACGATTTTGATAATCTCATCATTCCTTTAATTATTGGAGGAATTTTTTATTACATTTCCCACATATAACGATTGTGAAGAGAATTTATATAAAAAATTGTTCCTACGCTCATTAAAATGCTTCCTAAAATAAATCTTATTAAATTTGTACAATTAAACATAATAAGATAACCAAAACAAAGCATTGCATATCCTAAAGTTAAAATTTGACTTGAATTATTTTTATATTGAGAAACAGCATAAATAAAAATTGTAATAATATTTATAACTACAGAAGTTGCAAAAAGTGTGTTTGAAAAACTATAAGAAATACTAAAATTTGGAAAAACGATTGCAGTATTTATTGGAATACAAATTGTAAAAAAAGTAGCAGTTACAAAAAGCATAAGAATATTTCTTTCAGTGTTTTGTCTTTCTTCCTCAGAAACAAAAATATTAAGACTTACCAAAGATAAAGGTGCCAAAATTCGTGAAAGTAAAACGCAATTTCCCAATGCAAATAAAAATGATGAATATGCTGCTTTTGAATAAAATATTGAAATTAAAAATCTTGCAGAATCAAATAAAAAAGAAGCTAAAAAAAGTAAAATATAGATAATTTCTGAAGATTGAGTTTTTTCAAATCCGAGCCATAAAGCAATACTCGTTAATAAAGTGTACAATAATAGAAAGAAAATTCCTAAAATCACAAAAACTGGATTAAATCTTAAAAGAAAATTCGATGAATACTGTTTTTGAAAATAAATTTCAGGATATGAAAAATTTTTTGTTACTAAATTATAAATTAATAAAGAAAGATTTATTAAAAGAATTATAAGTGCGATTGCAGAAAAAATAATATTCAATCTGTTTCTTGTTTTTATAGTCATATTTTAAAGATACCGAGAAGCAAAATATTAGTAAAGACTTTTTCAAATATTCCGAAAATCAAATAAGACAAGTTTATTTCTTGAATTAAATTTTGTAACTGGGAGAAAATAATGAAAAAAATTATATTAAGTTTTTTTATTACAATATTGTTGAGTTTTTCTATTTTTGCTGGTGATGTTGCTACTTTTGTAGATTTAGGTTTTACAGATGATGGAAATTATTATCTTTTTGGACAATATGGAAAAATCGATAAAAAATTTCAAGGCTGGGCTGAAATTTATCAAGTAGATATTGCAAAAAATGATTATGTTGATGGTGGCGTTTTTAAAACAAAACCTTCTGCCGTAACTAGTGATAAAACTGGAAAAGAAGTTTATGAATCTCTCGAAGCAAAAAGTTATTTTTATTTAAAAGATTATAAATCAACTCCAGCAAATGCAGACCATATTCTTTATATTTTAGATGATGTTAATAAAAAAGGAACTGATGAAATTATTTTTACAGATTTTAGAGGTTCCAATTTAGATTCTCCAGATACATTTTATATAAAATTAAATCCAAGTTTTTCTGGAAAAGGAAAAAATATCAAATCATCTTTTTATATCAATTTAGAAAAGAAAGATTCTGAAGGAAATATTATTTTTAGTAAAAAAGTTGGAAATCCTGATATTTCAAGAAAAGGTGTTTATAATTATAAAATCGAAAGAATTTTTTGCGATAATTCAGAAAAAAATTTAATTTTTGTAATTGAAAAAATGATAGAAGATGATTCTGGAATTTCTGTTCGTTATATGATAGAAGCAACAAAATTTTAAAAAAAAATCAAAATTTTTGTAAAAAATAAATATTTTTGTCTATATTATATTTAGAATTAATTTTTCTTTATAAAAGCACACAAGTCTAAAAAGATGAGTGTGTTTTTTTTCTATTTAAAAATATAGATTGCAATTTTAATATGTAATCTTATAAAAAATTTATTTGTGAGGATAAAAATGGACAAAAGATTATTTATTTTAAAAAGATTTTTTTTAATTCTTGTGCAAAGTTTTTTAATCACAGGAATTACTCTAGTTGCCGTTATCCCTTTTTCTTGTAAAATTAGTCCTCAAGGCATTCAAATTATTGGAGGAAATTATTCAATTCCTAAATTGCAAGAAATCAATGTGGAAAGTGATGAAATTGTAGAATTAAAATTTTCAGAAGGCGTGAATATCAAAAATCTTGTTATTTCTCCTTTTATTGAAAATGTTTCTAATAGTACAGAAATCTCTTTAAATACAGAATTGAGTTTAGCAATCAAAACAGCAACAGATAAAAATGGGAGTTTAAAATGTTCTGTAAATTTTGAAGATGAAAATAAAACTGTAAAAATTATAATAGATGAAAAAACTGAAATTGGAAGAAAATATGAAATTTATGGAGTTGTAGAAGATAAAATAGGAAATTCTTTAACATTTTGTGTGCCTTTTATCGGATATAATTCAAAAATTCCAAAATTATTAATTACAGAAATTCATCCTGCAATGGCTTCTCAAAATAAAAATGATAAAGAAAAAAATGTTAGAAGAGTAGAGTATGTAAAATTTTTAGCATTAACAGATGGAAATCTTTCTGGTTTGAAATTTTGTAGTGGACTTTATGGGGAATCAAAAGGTTATGACTTTCCTGCAGTAGAAGTAAAATCTGGAGAATTTTTTACATTGCATCTTCGAAAAATTGGTGATGGATGTATTTCAGAAGAAGGTGAAGATTTTACTCTTGCTTTTGCACCTTATACTAGTAAATTTCTTAGAGATTTATGGCTGTTATCAGATAAAAAATCTATTGGCGATAAAAAAGATATTCTTGTAGTAAAAAATTCTATCACTGGAGAATTGTATGATGCAATTATGTATTCTGATGGAAGTTTTGAATATTGGAGCAATATTTTAAAAACAGATTTTACTTTGCATGAAGATTTTTCAAAAATTTATAAAAATTCTAAACCCGAAAATGCTTTTTCCAGTAAAGGAATTGGAACAACAAAAGTTTTTGCACGTAAAAATATTTCTGAAATTTTAGGAAATTTTTCCAGCGTGGAAGATTTTTCTTATCCAATTGAAAATTCAAGTGATTTTTGGGAAATAACAACATCATCTTTACTTTCTGAATAAAAAACTATTTCCTGCTTCACTTTAAAAATTCAATTATCTGTGATATATTTATTCTTATGGTTGAATTATTAGCTCCAGCAGGAAATATTGAATCTTTAGATGCTGCAATTGGCGAAGGTGCTGATGCAGTTTATTTGGGTCTTAAAAGTTTTAACGCAAGACTTCGTACATCAAATTTCGCATGGAATCAGTTTGAAGCGGCAGTAGATGCTCTTCATAAAAGAAATAAAAAAATTTATGTTACTGTAAACACAGTTTCTGAAGAAAAAGAAACAGAACGATTATATAGATTTCTCTCGTATTTGCATGAAGTTGGTCCAGATGCATTAATCGTTCAAGATTATGCAATCATGCGAATGTGCCAGGAATTTTTTCCAGATATGGAATTACATGCTTCAACACAAATGAATGTTGAAAGTTCTAGTGCAGTTCGTTTGCTTCAGAAAAATGGCATAAAAAGAGTTGTTTTAGCTCGCGAATTGGGATTGGAAGAAATAAAAAAAATAAAAAATGAAACTGGTGCAGAATTGGAAGTTTTTGTTCATGGAGCACTTTGTGTCAGTGAGTCTGGTCTTTGTTTATTTTCTAGTTTTCTTGGTGGAAAATCTGCAAATCGTGGAATGTGTACTCAAGCGTGCAGACGGTTTTATACGGCACAAGTTCCTGGCGGAATTAAACAAGGTTATTATTTTTCTCCTTGTGATTTACAATTGATTGATAAAATTCCAGATTTGATTGAAGCGGGTGTGAATTCGTTTAAAATTGAAGGAAGAATGAAAAGTGCAGAATATGTAGGAAGTGTCGTTTCTGCTTATCGATATGTAATTGACCACTATAAAGAAGACAAAAAAGGTGCAATTGCTGCTGGAAAACGTATGCTCGCTTCTGATTTTGCAAGATCTAAAACTTCATATTGGTATAATTTTAGTGATTATGAAGAATCTGTAAAAAATGTTGCTTCAAAAATTTTAAATCCAAATCAAGCAGGTGGAACTGGCATTTATCTTGGAAAAATTGCAGGAACAAAACCAGCTTCAAAAGAATTGATAAATGCATTTAGAGAAAATAATGTATCTTCGGAACAAAATCGTATTCAGATGGCTTATCTAAAAGGTGGAAGTTATGAGCCTGACCCTGGTGATTCCATTCGTTTGCATAAAAAAGATGATACAGGAAGAGTTAGTCATAAAATTCGTTCTGTTGAGATTGAAGAAAATTCTGAAAAACGGTGGATAGATATTCCTTCAGGCTTTTCAATTGGTGATGAAGTTTATCTTCTTCAAATAAAAACTGGTTCAAAACGTTATTCTAGAGTTTTGCCAAATGATATTGGAAAATATAGAAAACAACCAAAAGATGAAATTCTTCCTATTTTAGATGTTACTCCTGTACAAAAAAAAGAGTTGTCTTATTTTCCAGATGGAATATATGTTCAACTTTCTTCAATTTCAGATATTTTCGTTGCACAAGGAATTAATCCTGTAAGAATAATTATTGAGTATAATTCAGAAACTTCTTTTGATTTATTAAATCATAGAACTGTTTTACCTTTTTCTAAAAAGCAGATTTATATTTCTTTAGATCCATTTTGTTCAGCTGCTTGCGAAGATAAATTAATCCAAGAACTTGATATCCTTATAAAAGATGGATTTTCCAATTTTGTAGTAAATAATATTGCTCATATTCAAATATTAAAATCTAAAAATGTAAATTTGATTGCTGGTCCATATTTGTATACGTTTAATCGTTGGGCTGTAAGTTGGCTTGAAAATCAGAATATTGGTGCATTTATTATGCCTTATGAAAATTCTCGTCGCAATTTAGAAGCTACTTTTGATGCAAATGTTCGTTCTAGAGTTTTAATTCCAATTTTTGCATATCCAGCACTTTTTAGAATGCGTTTTATGCTTCCAGAAGATTATGATTTTACATATTTTGAAGATAAAGAAGAAAAAGTTTTTAAGGTTGTATCATCTATAGACGGTTCATTTGTTATGCCAGAAGAACCTTTTTCTATTACTGATAAATTGAATTTTATAAAACAATCAGGATTCAACAAATTTTTAATAGATTTTTCAAAAACAAAAATTACTCGTGGACAATTAAAAGCTATTATGTCTTCTATTACAAAAGGTCAGCCTTTACAAGATTGTTCTCGTTTTAATTGGAAAGATGGATTTTATTCTCCACAACAAATGGAAGAATATCGTCTTGCAAATGAAAGAGTTGCTACTCCGAAAGTAGCAACTCAAAAACATGCAGGCAAAAAATCTGGTAAAAGATAACTTTTATCAGTGAGTTTCTATTAGAACTCTTCTCCTACTTCAATCGGTTGTGTTGCCACAATCGATTCATTTGAATTTTCTCCATTTTTGCTTTCATCGGAAGATGTCTGTTTGTATTCAACGTGTTCTGCAACTACGAAAATTTTAGACAAATTGCCTTTTTTTTCGTCTTTCCAGCGGTTTTGTTTCAACCTTCCTACAACTCTGACACCTCTACCTTTCACAGTTTGTTTTGCACACGCTTCAGCCATCTTTCCATAAGTTTCAATATCAAAATAAGAAACTTCATTCACACCTTCCCCGTTTTTATTTTTATACCAACGGTTCACAGCAATCGGAAAAGAACACACCTTAAAACCTTGAATTGGTTCTGAAAGTTCACCTTGTTTTACAACATTTCCTTCAATAATCAAAGAATTTAATTGATTCATAATAGTAACCTCATTTTTTTTATTTGCCGGCAGAAGCGAAAAAAACGCTCTATATATATAATTGACTTTTTTGAACGTTTTCGGCAAAAATTTTGAAAAAAAAATGAGAAATTTTTTAAAAATTTATGATTTTTTATTAATAATTAGAAAGTAATCTTAACATATATAAAATTACATATTCTTTTAAAGATTTTTCTTCTTTAATTTTTTGCATATTTGGAGTTTTTACAAGTGTATTTGCTAAATTTTCAATTCGCTCGCGTGAAAAACTTTGTGATGAAATTGTATTGGCAACTTTTCTTGTATAATCTCTTATGAGGGAATTTACGTCTTCTGTAAGATTCATTCTTGCATCTTTTGAAATAAGTTTATTCCATTGTTTTTCTAAAAAATCTAATTCTCTATCGACAGATGAACCTTCAGGAATAATTTCTGTTATAATATCTTTTGCTTTTGAAGAAATAATTTCTGCCTTTGATTTTTGTTTTTCTTTTTGAACAATAGATTTTTCTTCCTTTTTTGGAGCTTCTACAATTTTCTGTTTTTTCCGATTAGAAGAACCAAAAAGACTAATTATCCAAGAAATAATTGGAATTGTGTAGATTAGTGGCAATCTTGATTTTGCATTTGCGAGAATTTGATTATTTTTTAACATCAAAAGTTCTTGATATGATAAAAGATGTTGATTTACAAAAAGATGAAATCCTTCCATTGTTTCATCATCATCTTTTTCAAGTGCGAGAAGACTCATAAAATTTGCATTTAGCAAGGCATATAAAACAGGTGAATGTTCCTCCACCATCTTACGAAGAACTTTTTCAAAAGCGACATTATCAGTCATTTCTTTTAATTTTTCATAATTTAAAAGACAATTGTACCATTTAGTTTCAAGAGCTTTTCCAATAGAAACATTTGCTTCATTACAAAGTCGGACAACAACTTGAATTACCTTTTTTTTGTAAACATAATATCGTGTTCCAGAGTCAACCTTAAAAATTAAAAGTTGAGGTAATTGATTTAATGGACCTTCTTGTGTCATTTTTGTTAAAAATTCTTTTAAATCTTCTTCGGAATAACGTCCATAAAGAAGACGACCATTTTTATCTTGAAATTTTAAAATCTGATTCATTGAGAAAAAATAAGGCGGTTTTGCAAGTGCAGCTTCAAGTTCTTTTAAGGCATCTTCACGTTTTTGTTGATTTTGAAACTTTTGCTTTAAAAAAGTTGAATGAATTTCTGAAATTTGTACAGATTGCAAAATATTTATGTCTTCAATCGTTTTATCTTGAATTTTTGAAAAATCTTGCCTAATAAAATAAAGTGTTTGATTCCAAAGATAATAATCATCACCTTGGTCAAAATCTATAAATTTATCATCTTGAGTGTCTACAAAGTGAGTGAAAAAACTTTTTATGGAAATTTCTTTTGTAGGATTTGTACTTCTGAGTTTTTTTATAAAATAATCATGATATTCTTCTTTTTTTAGTATTTTTTTTATTTTTTTCTGAGCGGTTTCTAAAAGCACTTTTATTGGAACAATTGCAGGCACTAAAAGAGAAGTCATTTCGTTTGCAAATTCTAAAATATATAAATTCGGCAAATTTTCAGGTTTTTTGTTAAGATTCTTTATAATATATTCAGATGCCTGCTTTTTTTCTATTAGGCTGAGTGGAAAATTTTTTGGTAAATCGGTAACAATCGGATACGGAATTGAAACATTTGTAATCATTTCTTTATATTTTAAAGCAATTATGTTTGAAATATATTGAACACAAATAATTGTTTTTCTGTTATTATTTTCTATAAGTCCGACTATATTTTTTTCTGAAAGTCCTAAAAGTTCAGCAGAAATTGTTTGACTTGAATCTCCCAAATATCTTACAAGTGAAGATTCTTCTTCTACATGATGTTCTGCATATTTTTTTACATAATCGCAAAATTCTCTAAAATCTATAAAAGGTGATTTTTGTCTGTTTGCATAGTGTTTTAAAATTGAACTTAAATTAGAAATTGCTACCATACATTTTAATTATAAAGTAGATTTCAGATTTATAAAAGTAATAACAAGTAAAATCATAATAAAACTTCATTGAAAAAAAATTAGTAAAATCATAATATAAAGTATGTTAATTTCTAATCGTATGAAAGGTTTGCATCCATATATTCCGGGTGAGCAGCCTAAAGATCGCATTTATATAAAACTTAACGCGAACGAAAATCCTTATCCGCCAAGTAAAAAAGTTTCAAAAGCGGTTGTTGATTTTGTTCGTCATCATCCTGAAAAACTGGGACTTTATCCTGATCCAGATTCTACAGAACTTCATGCAGCAATTGCAGATATGCTTAATTGTTCTGGAGGCGTTCTTTGTCGTGCAAATATTGAAGGGAAAAAAGTTTATCCTTCCGAAAAAGATAAAATTCCTTTTATAGTAACTCCTGATATGATTTACACTGGAAATGGAAGTGATGAAGTTTTATCTTTTGTTTTTTATGCTTTTTTTGATTCTGAAAAAAAATTTGTTCTTCCAGAATATACTTATTCTTTTTATCCAGTTTATGCAGGTTTTTATAATATTCCAATGGATTTAGTTTCTTTAAAGTCTGATTGGAGCTTAAATACTCAAGAAATGATAGACCGTGCTAAAAAAAATGAAAGTGGAATTATTTTTGCAAATCCTAATGCTCCAACTGGAATTGCATTAAAACGTGAAGATGTTCGAAAAATGCTTTTACAAAGTGATAAAAATCAAATTTTCATTGTTGATGAAGCTTACGTTGATTTTGGCGGAGAAAGTTGTATTCCGTTATTGCAGGAATTTAAAAATCTTGTGATTGTTAGAACTTTTTCTAAAAGTTTATGTGGAGCTGGTCAAAGATTGGGATATATTGTTTCTTCTCCAGAATTAGTAAATATTGTTACGACTGTAAAAAATAGTGTAAATCATTTTCCAATTGATGCAGTTTCTCAAATTTCTGGAATTGCGGCTTGTAAAGATATTTCTTATTATGTAAATACTTCAAAAAAAGTTGTTGAAGAACGTGAAAAATTTTATAATTTCTTAAAAGAAAAAGGTTTTTATGTAATAGAAAGTGAAACAAATTTTCTTTTTGCAAAAAAAGATGGAATTAGCGGAGATGAAATTTATAAAAAGATAAAAGAACAAGGAATTTTAATCAGGCATTTTAATACAAAAGGCATTGAAGATTTTGTAAGAATTTCGATTGGTACAAAAGAACAGATGGAAAAATTAAAAAAAGCATTTGAAAATATTTAATTTTTAGATGAAAAGTTAGAATTTGGAGAATATTATGAAATTTTTAGTTTTAAGTGATTTACACGCTCATAATCAAGTTTTAGATAAATTGGATAAAGAATTTTCTTTGGCAGATGCAGTTTTATTTGCTGGTGATTTTGCAGAATGTTTTAAACCAAAAACAGGAAAATCAGCTTTAGAAAAATTGTGTTCAAAACATGAAAATATTTTTGCAGTTTTAGGAAATTGTGATAATGAAGATTTTCTTGAAGAAATGGAACAGCAAGATGTTAATGTTGAAAAATCACTTGTTTTTTTAGATGGAATTGCAATTAGCGGAGCAGGCGGAGGAACAAAATTTACTGGAAAAACTGAATTTGAACGTTCAGAAGAAGAAATTCTTTCCGATTTTGATATTGTAAAAAATTCAGTAGAACAAACTGGTGATAAATCACTTTGGAATAATTTAATTTTGATTTGTCATAATCCTCCAAAAGCCCAAAAAGTTGATGCTGTAAATGAAAATCTTCATGCTGGCAGTCAAATGTTCACAGATTTTATAAACGAAAATAAACCTTTAGTTGTAATTTGTGGACATATTCATGAAGGTACCGGTATTGAAAATATTGGAGAAACTCTTGTAATAAATCCTGGAAGTGTTGGCGAAAATCAAACTTATGCCTGGTTAACTTTAGAAAAAGACTCTTCTGGAAAATGGAATGTAAGTGCTGAATTAAAAAAAATTGAATAAAAAAGGATAAAAATGAAAAGAAAAATCACATTATTTGCTGTTTTATTTATTTTTTCGGTAAATATTTTTGCAGAATTCAATCCTCTTAGTTTTGTAACATTTAAAACTTCGCTTTCTTTTATGCTGGGTGAAGAAGGTGCATCTTTTCCTGTTTCTAGAAACTTAAATCCGTTTGCAATTAATAAATATGAAACAACTTATGAAGTTTGGTATAAAATTCGAAAAAAATCAGAAAAATTGGGATATAATTTTGCAAATTTAGGACAAGCTGGAACTTTTGGAAGATATGGCGAAGAACCGACGGAAGAAAATGCAAATCAGCCAGTTACTACAATTTCCTGGTATGATGCAATAGTTTGGTGTAATGCTTTGAGCGAATTAAGTGGAAAAACTCCTTGTTATACTTATGAAGGCGAAATAATTAGAGATTCTTCCAATACTGCAATTTGTGATTTATGTGAATGTAATTTTAATGCTAACGGTTATAGACTTCCTAGCGAATCTGAATGGGAATATGCTGCTAGAAAAACAAAAAAAGGATTTCAAAGTGGTTCTTGCGTGAGTGGACAAAATTCTGAAAATGAAGAAGAAGGGCTTTTATTTGCCTGGACAAATCTGAATGCAAATCAAACAAGAATAGTTGGAACTGCTGGAATTCCTTTTGACCCAAATTCAATATCTCTTCCGGCAACTGGAAATTCAAATTTTGCAGGACTTTTTGATATGAGCGGAAATGTAATGGAATATTGTTGGGATTGGTTTTCTCCAGAATATATTGAAGATTCTTTATATGGACCAGAAACTGGTTTTGAAAGAGTCAGTCGTGGAGGAAGTATTTCTCGATTTACGCCATTTTATTTTGCTGGAGATCGTTATTCTTACAATCCAAGTGAATATTATAACTTTTTTGGATTTAGAATTTGCTATACTTGTGAGTAAAATTTATCTTAATCTTCTTTCTTGTTTTCTTAATCGTTTTGTTTCTGCTCGGATTTTTGCTCTTTGATTTCTAGTTAGTTTTCTAGCGTTTTTTCGAGCAATAATATTTTCTTTATTTATATTTAAAAGTCCCCAACTTATAACAACAGAAACAACGCAAAGTAATGTTGCAAAAAAAACAGGAATGTATCCAGAAAGATTATCAAATGGAAGTTTAAAATTCATTCCAAAAAAACTTGTTACAAAAGTTGGTGCCATCATCACAAGATTAATTACCGCAAGTTTTTTCATCACAACATTCAAATTGTTCGATGTTACTGAAGAAAATGCATCCATAACGCCAAAAATAATATTTGAATACGTATCAGCCATTTCTATTGCCTGACGATTATCTATAGCAACCCCTTCTACAAAATCAATATCTTCTTCATCAAAATTAATCAATTTCGTAACTTTCATTTTTTGCAAAAGAAGAGAATTACTTCTTAAAGATGTAGAAAAATAAACAAGAGATTTTTCGAGTCCGAGCATAAGCATAATTTCTTTATTTTCAATTTCTTGTCTCATTTCATTTTGAATACTTGTAGAACGTCTATTAATTTCTTTTAGATAACGTAAAAAATTTAGATTTGCTCTATTTATAATTTGTACAATAAATGATGGAAAATCTGTAAGGCGAACATTTTTTACTCGATTATTTCCAAAATCTTTTAAAATTTCACAATCTGTCCAACAAAGGGTTATAATAGTTTTCCCTTTTATAATAATTCCGACTGGAACCGCAAAATATGGTGTTTCTGCCTGCGGGTCGTAAACAGGAACTTTTACAATGGTAAGAATGTATCCTTCACCATCTTCAATACGAGAAAGTTCATCAGGGTCTAAAATATCTAAAATGTGATCTTGTTCAATTTGGTATTCTTCTTGCAATCTTGTCGCTTCATCACGATTTACGTTTCTTGCATCTACCCAAATTGCTCTTTTTGTGTCAATTTCATCTTTTTTGATTTTTGTGAATTGACCTTCAATTTGCTGCCAATATGTAATCATAAAAATTCCTCTTGAGACGTATTTTTTTATTTAAAAAACATAAGGGATAACTCGACCCACTATCCATAAAACGCCTCCTTGAAGTGCTATTTTTCATAGCAAAAGATGATTACATCAAACTGATGAGAAAATATTAACATTTTTATAAAGAAGTTTAAAGTTTTTTTTGATTTTTTTGTCAAAAACGTTCATTACGGTCAATATTATAAATGAAGTTTAAAAGATGAGGTTTTGGATGAAAAGAAATTTGTGTGTTTTATTTTTTTGTTCAATCTTAAATTTTTTTAGTTTTTCGCAAAGTTTTCTGTGGGATTTTGATTTTTGTAATATAAAAGATATTCTTTTTGCAATTTCTTTAGATACAGGAATTTCTATTAGTGCAGATGATACAGTTGATGGAAAAGGAAGTTTAAAATTTTCTGGAGAAGATTTTGAATCTGCTTTTGATGCGTTTTTATTGGAAAATCGATTGTATGTTTTAAAAAATAAAAATCAATGGATTGTGAGTAAGTTTTATTTTTTAGAAAATGAGGAAAAATTTATTTTAGATGCATCTGATTTATTACCTGTTCAGATTTTAGAAAAACTTTCACTAAATTTAAAAGATATTATCACTTATGAAAGTCTTCCGAATGTAAAAATTTCCGTTCATTTTAGAGATGTTTCAAAAAAAGAAATGTTAGAAAATTTAGGAAAACGATTTGGAAATTATGATGTTCAAATTCAAGATAATAAAATTCATTTTGTAAAGATAAAAGAAAATCCAAAAATTGAATTTTCAAATTCTTTAACAGAAATCACTTTTTTTGAAGAAAATAAAATTTCTGTAAATCTTAAAAATTCTAGTTTTTTTGAAACTATAGAAAAACTTTTTGAATGTAAAAAAGAACAAAAAGATTTTTGTATTCTTTTAAATGGTGATGTGAAAATTTCTCGGACAAATTTTATAACAGATGATTTTTATGATGCTTTGAGAAAAATCTGTTTTCAATGTGGAGCGGATTTTATAGAAAATGAAAATATAATTTATATAATCACGAAAAATGAAAATAAAGAAAAACTTATAAATGGAGAATCTTTCTGGAAAAAATATTATTTACAATATGCTGAACCAAGTTTTTTTACATCTTTTATTACAGATTTGCTTGGAAAAATTGAAAATATAATTTTAAAAGATGAAAATTCAATTTATTTTAAGACAAATCTAAAAAATCATGAAAAAATAGAAAAATATCTTTCTGAATTTGATATTCCACAAAAAACTTATCTAATTGAATTAAAATATTTAAAACCAGCGGAATTATTAAAAAATATTCCTCCAAGTTTTAATAAAAATAATATCTATCTTTCAGATGAAAATGGACAAATTTATTTTACGGGAACAGAAAAGGAATTTTTACGAATTTGTAAGGAAATTGAAAATCTTGATAAACCAGTAAAACGAATTCGTTATGATTTATTAATTTTACAATATGATGAAAGTGAACAAAATGATTGGATGACATCTTTTAATGCAGACAGGCTTCATCTTGGTGATAAAAATAATTTAAGTGCACAACTTGGTTCTGTAATGCATCTTAATTTAAATGTAATAACAGCTTTTGGTTTAAATTTTGCTTTAAAACTTCAAAATTCTATTGAAGAAAATAATACAAAAGTTTTTGCAGATACGGTTCTTTATGGTGTTAATGGCAAAGAAATAAATTTTCAAAATACAAATACTTATCGTTACAGAGATAATAATCTTGATCCAGACACAGGAAAACCAATTTATTCTGGCGTAACAAGAGAAATAATTTCTGGAATAAAAATTGATATTTCTAGTTGGATAAGCGGTGATGAAATGATTACAAGTTCTGTAACTGCAAGTATTTCTCGTCAAGGAAGTGATACTTCATCATCAACAGGAAATCCTCCTCCAACAACAGAAAAAATTATAACAACTGAAGTTCTTGGAAAAAGTGGAGAACCTATAATTCTTAGCGGATTATTACAAACATCAACAACAAATCAAATTTCTAGAATTCCTTTTCTTTCAAAAATTCCATTAATTGGAAAATTATTTAGAAAAGAAAATAAAGTAAATGAAAAAAGTCAGATGATTATTTATCTTGTTCCACATTTAGATTCTCTTTCAAAAACTGAAGAAATTATATTTTCGGAAAATTGGGCTTCGGAAAAAATCCAAAAATTATTTGCTTTAAGAGAGGAAAAAAATGAATAATTTTATGTTTAAACTTACTCCAGCGTATTGTCTTTATAACGGAGTTGCCGTTTTTTTTCAGAAAGGTTCTACGATTACGTTTTTAATGGAAAATCCAAACAATGAGATTTTGAAGGAAAGATTAAAAAATGCTTTTAACAATCATTTATATCTTGTAAGAAAACAAGAATCTTGTCCCGAAGAATACAGACGTTTAACAAAAATAGATTTTCAAAAAGGGGACCGAAATCAACTTAGAAAATGTATTTCTAACTTGTATGAGCAAGATAATCAGTTTTGTAGTTCTTTGGAAAATTCAAAAGTCGTTGAGGATTTAAAAAATGAAGCGGCTGCGGTTCTTTTGTTAGAAAGTATTTTAAATGAGGCAAGAACTCAAGGAGCAACTGATATCCACATTGAAACGGCTTGTGTGAGATTTCGTGTAAGAGGAAAACTTGTAAAAGAGTTAGAACTAGAATATGAAAAAATAAGAGAATTAATTCAAAGAATAAAACTTCTTGCAGGAATGAATGTTCTTGAAAAAAGGAAAAGTCAAGACGGACGATTTTCTTATGGAAATGAATCTCCACTATTTGTAAGAGTATCTACAATGTCGGTTTTTTCAAAAAGATTAAATTCTAGTGAGGAATCTGTTGTTCTTCGTATTTTAGATACATCTCGAATTCCGCTGCAGCTTCAATTTTTAGGTTTTAATATTCAGCAGATAGAAATTATCAATTCACTAATTTCTTTTCCAAGTGGATTAATTGTTATTTGTGGAGCAACTGGTTCTGGAAAATCTACAACATCAGCTGCAATGCTTCTAGAACTTGTAAAGAAATCTAATCAAAGTTTGAAAATTATCAGTTTGGAAAATCCACCAGAATATATTATTCCTGGAGTTACGCAAGTTCAAATTGATGATGAAAAAGAAATATCTTATCAAAATTCTTTAATTCATCTTTTTAGGCAAGATCCAGATGTAATTATGATTGGCGAGATTCGAGATGAAAAAAGTTGTCAAGCGGCAATCAGGGCTAGTCTTACAGGACATTTAGTACTCACTACATTGCATACTGATTCTGTAGAAAGTAGTTTTTACAGATTAGAAAATTTTGGAATTGAAAGAAATGTTCTGGCGTCAGTTTTGCGAGGAATAATTATTCAAGAAATGAATTATTTTAACGGAGAAACAAATCTTCTCGCTGATGTAGCTGTTCCAAAAGAAAATTTTAAAACTCAAATTTGTAATTATGGAACTCAAATAGAAGAACTTTTTCTACATATCACGAATGTAAATCAAATTTTGAAAAAGAATTTTAATTCCTTAAAAAATAAAGACAAAAATTTTAACAGGAAATTGCTAAATCAAAACTTTGCTATAAAAAATAGAAACATAAAAAAGGAAGCGTAATATGAATAATGAAAGAATTTATATTTTTACATCATTATTATTTGATTTTTTAGTTACTCAAAAGATGAATTTGCAAGAAAGCCTTGAAATAATTTCAAAAAATCTAGGTAAAAAAAATCATAAATTTATAAGTGAAACTGCAAATCAGATTAATGAAAGTTTAAAGAACGGAAATCTCTTATCAACATCCTTAAAAAAATCTAATTTTATAAAATTTGATTCTATTTACATAAGTTTTATACGATTTGCAGAAATTACAGGGAATCTTCCTACGATTATTACTTTTTTAAAAGAAAGATGCCAACGGAAAAAAGAAACTAAAAACACAATTATTTCAGCTTCAATTTATCCTTTGTTTGTAATTTTTCTAGCAATTTTTGCAAGTTTGTTTTTGGTATTCTTTTCAGATGAATTTATTTTGGAAGGAGGAAATATTTTAAAATCTGAACAGAAATTTGAAGTTCTGAAAAGTCTGTTCATTTTTTTACTGCTTGTTTTTTTTATATTTTATCTACTTTATAAAAATCTTTCTGATAATAAAATTTATGAAGCTTTTTTGGCGATTGGATTTTTGCTGAAAAATGGAATTAATATGTCTGTCGCAATTGGTTATGGCGTTTTTATTGTTGGAAGTGAATCTAAAGAAGGTAAAAAATTAAATTTGGTAAAAGAAAGATTAGAAATTGGAATGGATTTAAAATCTGCTTTTGGAATAGGAAAAGAAAAAGGTTTTAAAATTAAAAATTTTGAAAATGCAATTTATTACGCAGAAAGAGGAGGTGGAAAATCTGATGTATTTGAAAAAATTGCAGAACTTTTAAAAGAAGAACTTGAACAGAAAAGAAAAATTGGTTTGACATTTGTGGAACCTTTATTCGTTGGACTAGCAGGACTTTTTTTGATTGTCCTTGTTATGAATTTTTTTATGCCTTTATTAACAAATTTAGGTGAAAATTTTTAATCAGAAAGGAAGAAAAAAAATGAAGAGGTTTATGAATGAAAAAAGAAAATTTAAAAAATCAGATGGATTTACGTTTATCGAAACAATGTCAGTTTTGGCAATTGGCGGAATCTTGGCAGCGGGAACAACAATCTCAGGAACAAAACTTATTGAAAAAGCCCGTCAAACATCAGCAAAAAATCAAATTGAACAATACAGTGCAGCCTTACAATCATATTTCTTGGACTGCGGAACCTTTCCGACAACAGAGCAGGGACTTTTCGCATTGTGGGAAAAACCAGACTTATATCCTATTCCAGAAGAATGGAACGGACCATACATTGAACGTAAGCCATCACCAGATCCTTGGGGAACAGATTTTGAGTATATCAACTCTGAAGATTCAACCTTGCCGTCAGAGATTCCTACGCATTTGCCCTTTGTACTTATCTCATTCGGGGCAGATAAAAAAGAAGGAGGTGAAGGAAATGCAAAAGACATTTATTCCTGGCAGTAAAAATTTCTTTGTATGTATTTTTGGTATATGTTTTGCAATAATTTCAGTTTTTGCAAGTTTCAGAGCAAAAAAAATAAGTGAAATAAAAAAATGGCAAAAAAATCAGGAAAAAAATCTTTCAATGATTGAAAAATCAAATTTAGAAGAAGTAAACGGACAAATTATGGAGAATGATTATGACTAAATTATATGAAACTGTCATTTTTCTTGTGATTTTCACTTTATTTCTTTCGAATTTAAATGGAATTGAAAAATTATATTCAAATTTGCAGGTAAAAACTAGAGATTTGAAAAATAAAGCGATTTCAACAAATTTTATCTACGAGAGTTTTAAATCAACTTGCGAAGGAAAATCTTTTTCTTCTTTAAATGAATGGCAGGAAAAATGTGGTGCATTGTGGAATCTTGAATATATTGCCTGGAGTAATGCTGAAGATTTTATGGATGTTTCTTATAAAAATTGTGATGATGCTTTGTTTTATGGTGTTTGGATTTCAAAATATGGAAAATATGAAGTTTATTGTAGAAATAAAACAAATTCTGGAGAAAAATTATGTCAGTAAAAAAGAATACTATTTTACGAAAAGATTATGATTTTTATACTATTCAGCTTCCGTTTTTTGTTTTTCTAAAAAGACAGAAAAATCAGTTTATAAATGCTCAATTAGAAAAACTTCATCCTGGTTATTCTGATGAATTTTGTTTTAAAAGCAATTTAAAACTTGATAAAAAAGGTTTTAGAACTGATATAATTGTTATGAATAAATTTTTACTTGCTGAATATAAAAATCGTTTTCCGAATAAAAAACTTTTCTTAGAAGGTTTAAGAAAAACTTATCAGAATTATGAAATTAAAAAAAATTATATTTTTCTTGGAATTTTAATTTTATTTTTACTTGGATTATTTTTTTTATTAAAAACGAAATCTGAAACAAAAATTGCAGAAATTGATTATCAAAAAATTGAAGAAAACAAAACACCAATAATTGAGCCAAAAGATTATTTAAATGATTTTTTCAATCTTGTCTTAAAAAATAATGGAAAAATTCAAAATTTTAATTATTCGCAGAAAAAATCTTCAAAAAATATTTCTGCACAACTCTATAATGTTTATCCTGAAATTTTTGACGATTTTTGTGAAAATTCACAAATTTCTGCGGTTACTTATAAAAATAAAATTCCTTTTTTGAATTTTAATTTTTTACAAAAAAACTTTTTGCAAATAAAAAAAGTTCGCTCTGATTTTGAAAATACTCTAAAAGATTTTCGTGAAATTCTGTTTTTAGGAAATTGTAATTTAATTAGTGAAAATGATTTTTTATTTACATTTAAAATTTTATCAAAAAAAGAAACTTTTAAAATTTTAGGAAAAATTACCAATCTTTTAGAAAAATCTGATATTTGCATTTCAAAATTTGTTTTCCAAATTGAAAATGATGAAAATTGTAAAATTGAACTCCAAATTGAAAAAGATTTTTGTTTTAAGGATGGATTAAATCTTTCCTTAATAACTCAAAATGAAAATTTATTTAATTTTTTACAAGAAAAATCTGTTCAGAAAGATAAAATATCATCAAAAATTGAAAAAAATGAAAAAATTACAGTTTTAAAAAAATCAGAAAATCAAAATGGGAAAAAAATTGGTGAAATTTTAAAAAAAGATGGAAAAAAAATCATATTTTATAAAACGCAAGAAGGCAAAATCATAAAGGAGGAAATTTTGAATGAAAAATAGAGTGATTTTTGTAAAAATATGTTTAATTTTGAGTTTGATTCTCTTTTTTGCGAATTGTAAATCAGTTCCTGTAAAACGTGAAATTGCGGATTTTTGCGGTTTTGTGATTGATGAAAATAATAATCCAGTAAAAAATTGTTTGATAAGCGTACAAACTTCAGATTTGCAAATAAAAAAAGCAATCACAAATGATGGCGGAATTTTTGTTATAAATAATGTAAAACTTGGAAACTTAAAAATAGAAGGAAAAAAAGAAGGTTTTTCAAAATATTTAAATGAAAATATTGAATTTTATGACAGGACAAAAATTCTTTGTATAAAAATTTCTAGTGTAGATTTTATTCTTGAAAATTTTCATTCAAATATAAGAGCAAAGAATTTTGAATCGGCACAGAAAAACTTGGAAAGCATTTTTTGTGAAGAATCTAACAATTTAAAAAAAGTAATTCTTGAATATGAAAAATTTTTGAAAGAAAAACAATCTAGTATGGAAGTTTGATAAAAGTTATAAAAACAACACACTTTTATCATTTTTAATGTATTAAAGTTGGAGTAAAAATTTTCTTATTGACTTTTTTTGGGAGAAATTATGAAAGAGTTAAATTACAAATTTAAAATTATATCTTTTTTTATATGTATTCTTTTTTCAAACTGCAAATTATTTGCGAATGAAAAAATTCCATATTTAATTAATGGTGAAATGGTTTTGGACTCATCTTCAAAATATGAGGCAGCTGGTTTCGATTTTTGTTTTATCAATAAATCTGAAAAAAATATAAAAAGTTTTACAATTGTGTTTTATGTTTTTGATGAAGATGGAAATCCTCCTTTAATGGGACGAAATAATATCGTAATAACTGTAAATTCTATTGTTTTGGCAAAAGAAAGTCTTGAAAATTGTGTTAGTATGGATTCTTTTTTGTATGAAATTCCTGAAGAACCTTATGAAATTGACTATTTGTATGTAAGTAGAATTGTTTACGAAGATGATTCTGTTTGGACTGATCCGTTTGGGCTGTATTCATTTTGATTTTGAAGGAGAAATCTTATGAAAAAATATCTTTTTTTAGGAATATGTTTTTCTTTTTTGTTTTTTTCATGTGATTTTTTCTCTCAGAATGGATTTTTTATTGATGATGGAATATCACAGACAATTGAATCTTCTCAAACTTTTTCTCAAGATGAGCGGCTTTGGACTATTTTAATTTATATGTGTGCTGATAATAATTTGGAAGCAGCGGCAATGAACGATATTTTTGAAATGGAATGTTCAAATTTAGATACAAATATTGTAAATGTTTTACTTCTTGTAGATAAAAGTGCTTCTTATAATAGTTTGAATGATAACTGGTCTGGAACAAAATTATTTAAATTAAAAACTGGTAGAAATCAATCGCAATCATCAATGATTTCTCAAGAATTGGATTGTCATTACTTAGGATTAATCGCCGGCGAAGAAAAGGAACTTGATTTATCAGATGAAAATGTTTTAGAAAAATCTGTTTTATATGCGATGAATAGATTTCCAGCATCAAATTACGGACTTATTATGTGGGGACATGGAAGCGGTTGGAAAAATCTTTCTGAAAATGAAAAATCGTACAAAGGTTTTTCTTATGATGAAACTTCAAATTCTTATATGACTTTAAAACAATTCAATTGTGCATTACAAAATTGTTTTTCCGAACGAAAACTTGATTTTTTAGGATTTGATACTTGTTATGGTGGAGAAATAGAGGTGATGTATGAAATTAGAGATTCTGTAAAATTTGCTTGTGGAAGTGAAGGTTTAGTTTCTTCGTCAGGATGGAATTATGAAAATCTTTTTTCTATTTTTCAAAAATCAGATTTAAAAACTGTGGAAGATTTACTGGAAGCATCATTTTTACAATTTAAAAAACAATATTCTACGACAAATAGAGCGTCTTTTGCAGTTTGTGATTTATCTAAAATAGAAGATTATTTTACAAATTTCGATTTATTTACAAAAAACTGTGCTGATTTAATTACGAATTTAGAATTGCGGGATAATGCTTTTAAAATTTTATATTCATCTGAAAATTGTAAAACTGAAAGATATACGCTTGGAACTGAAGGTTATGATATTTATCTTGATTGCCTTTCTCTTTGTGAGAATCTGAATGATTTTTTCCAAAATGAAGAATTAAATTTATTATATGAAAAATTTCTTCAATCTCATAATTTGTGCATTATAAAAAATTGGGCATCTGACAGAAAAGACGCTGGACTTGGTGTATTTTTTCAAACTTTGACAACTGGTGGATTTCTTCAAACTTCATACAATTCTAATTATATAAAAGGAAAAACTTATAATCAAATTGATTTTGTAAATAATAATTCTGGTTATGTTCCGACTATATCAAAAAATCAATCTTTACTGGACAAAATTTTTTATTGTTCTTTTTAAAACTAATTTTTCAAGGAGAAAAGTTTAATGAAAAAAAAATCTTTTATATTATTGTTCTTACTTTTTAGTTTTTCTTTATATTGTGAAAGTTCATCAAATACACAACAAAATGCAGCAATTACAGAAGCAGCCGGAAAAGGTGGAACTTTAGCTCCTGTTGGAACGCGTGAATTGCAGTCGGCTGGTGAGTATGCAAGAAATAATGGATATACAGCGGAAGCAAATATAATTCAAGCGGAACTAGACCGGCGTAATTCTGAGAAAAAAATTATGGAACAGAGAGCTCAGCAAGCGGAGGCAGAGGCTGCATTCGCTTTGGCAGAATTAAAACAAGCAGAAAATGAACTTATAAACGCAGAAAAAATTCTTGAATCTTATGATAAATCTAATGCGATTTTTAAAAATATTGATTCTAACTACAAAGAAGCGGTTGAAAATGTAAAAAGAGCTAAGGAAAAAATCATAGAAACAAGTGAAAATCTTGAAAGAAAAGTTGCCGCGCTAAAAATTGCGTATGAGCAACTTGCGGACACTGCCGAGAAATATCAATTAACTGGAGATCCTGTGCAGATTTCAACTGGAGAATTTCTTGCAAATTATATAGATTTTTCTCCTCAAGATTTTGGAAATATTTTTACTATAAAACGAAATTTTTCTGATAGCGGTTTTTGCGAAGGTTTTGGAATAAATTGGACTTGTTCCCTTGCTTCGAGAATAATTCGTACGGAAACAAATAATCTTTCTAAAATTTTAGAAAAATTACAAGAAAATCTTTCTAAAGTAAAAAAAGGAATTTCAACTTGTGATTCTTATAAATCTAAGTTTTCGGATTTTCAAAATTCTCAGATTGAATCTTATTATGAAAAATTTATTAAATTAAAAAGTAAATATGAATTTTTAATAGAAGAAGTTCAAAAAAATCATTTAGAAAATTTAAAAAAGCAGGAATTAAATAAATTTGTAAAATATGGACGATTTTTGGATTTTGAAAACTATTATTCTCTAAATGATGATATTATTTTTGTAACAGATGAAGGCATTTCTTTGCGTTTTTATTATTCTGGAAATGGTTTGTGGAAATCTTATAGTTCTTTAATTTGTAAAAAAGTAGAAATTTTTAGTATTGATAAAAATAAAAATATAGTTAATTCAAAATACGGAAATGGCGGATTTTTTGTAAAATTCAAAGATGGAAGAAAAATTTATTATTCAGAATATGGAATTTTATCTGAATTCGAAGATATTTATGGAAACAAAACCTTTTTTCAATCTGAAAATGGTCAAATCAATTTGATTAAACTAAAAACTCAAGAAATTTTAAAAATTGAACGTAATTCTGCAAATCAAATTATAAAAATTTCTGGAAATGTATCTGGAGAAGCTAATTATATTTATAAAAATAAGAATCTTATTTCTGTAACTGATAATCAAAAGATTAATTTAAGGTATGATTATGATTCAGAAAATTATTTGACAGAAATTCGTAAAGCTGATGAAAATAAAATCACAATAACTTGGGAGGATAATGATTTTTGTAGTAGAAAAATTTGTTCTTCCGTTACAGATGAAAATCATAATCAAGAAACTTTTTCGTATGATTTTCAAAATAAATTGCTTATTCACAAAACGGTAAGCGGAAATCTTGAAAAGTTTAAATATAATGATTTGGGAAATGTTATTTATCGGCTTGAAGAAAATGGTGATGAAATTTTTTTAGAAAATAATTCTTTAGGTTTAATTAATTCGATTACGCAAAATGGTTTAAAAAAGAATTTTTCTTATGATGAAAATTTTAATCTTGTGAAAATCGAAAAATCTGATGGTGGAACGTGTTTTAGAGAATATAACGAATATGGGCAATTAGTTAAAATTTTAGATTTTGATGGATTTTCGGAATCTTATTTTTATGACGAAAAAGGCTTTCTTTTACAAAAATATTATTGTGGAAATTTAGTTTCGTCTTGCCAATATTATAACAACGGATTGTTAAAATCACTTAGTGAAAATGATTGCGTTTATAATTATGGATATAATCAATTTGGTTCTCTCACAAAAAAGGAATTTATTGATAATGATGGAAGAAAATATGTTGAATTTTGGACCTATGATGAAAAAAATCGATTGAAAAAATATGAAAATCTTGGTGGAGAAACGTGTATTTTTTCTTATGACAAAAATTATAGATGTGATTTTTTCTCAAATGGTAAAAAAGTCGAACATTTCTTTAATAATCGTGGATTTGAAACAAAAATAATTGAAACTGATACAAATACGAATATTTCGTACATAAAAGAAAATATTTTTGATGGTCGTGGAAATATTTTAAAAGTTTATTTAAATGGAAAGATTTTTTCGGAATATGAATATTTACCTTCTGGAAAATTAAATTCTTCTATTATTTGGAGTTTTTCAGAAAATCCAGAAATACAATCTACAGGAGTAAAAGTTTCTTTTTTTTATGATAAATTTGGACGAATTTTGAAAAAAGAAAAAAATCTCATAACTGAAAATTATGAAAAATCCTCTTTTGTAGAAGAAAAACATCTCGATTTTGAAAATTCTTATGAAATTACAAATTCAAATTATATTATCAAAAATAAAATTTCTCCAAATTATGTTAGAATTTTCACTTATGATAGAAATAAAAATCTAACTTGTGAAGAAAGCCCGAACGGTTTTACAAAAAAAATTACATATTCTAAAGCTGGACGAATTCTTTCTACGATAGATTCAAACGGAAATCTTTTTACTTACAATTATAATTCAGATGGCACTTATTCAAAAATATTAAAATTAAAAACTGGTTTTTCTGCATATTTCAATTATGATAAAATCGGAAATCTTATTTATTATAAAGATTTTAACGGAAATATTTTTAGATGGACTTACAATGGAAAAAATTGTCTTTTAAAAACTGAAAAACCAACATCAACTTTTTTATATGAATATGATGATTTCGGAAGAATTGTTTCTGCAATTATAAAAGATTCTTCTGGAAAAATAATTCGAAATGTAAAAAACATTTTTGAAAAAAATAAAATTACAGAATATTCAGGAAATTATATTTCTTCTATTATAACGAGTGATGTTTGGGGACGTGTTTTAGAATGTGAAAGTGATTCTGGAATAAAAAAATATTCTTACAATGTGTTAGGTCTTACAACTTCTAAAACTGATGGTAATGGTACAAATACAATTTTTGAATACGATTCTCTTGGAAATCTTATTTACGAAAATAATTTTTGTGGTTTAGAAAAAAAATATTTTTATGATTTAAATGGCAATTTAGTTTCTGTTACAGAAAACGATAAAAAAGTTTTTTCTCTAAAATATGATAATTTTGGAAATCTTCTTGAATTTGAAGATTTTTTCTTTAATAAAAATCAATTTTTTTATGATGAAAAAGGATTTTTAACTCAAATATTAAATTATGATACTGGAAAATTTAATTTTACTTATGAAAATGAAAAATCAAGTTTTTTTATGGAAGATTCTGCTTCAAACAAATGGAAAATAAAATATTCTGATGGTGGAAAAATTGAATATATTACGAATCCTTTACAACTTACAAAAAAATATAATTATTCTTCGCCATATAGACTAAATCTTTTGGAGAATTTTTCTGGTGCAAAAGAAAATTATTTTTATGAAAAAAATCAAAATTCAGTTTTTATTACAAAAAATGATGAAAAAATTAAAATAGAAAAAAATCCTCTTGAACAAATTTTGTCTTTTGAAGATAAGTTTTCAAAAATGAGTTTTGAATATGATTTTTCAGGAAAATTAACAAAACAAAAAGATTTTATTACAGATTTAGAGATTGAATTTTTATATGATAATTTTGGAAGATTGAAAACGAAATCATCATCTTTGTTTGAAATTGAATATCAATATAATTTGTGTGGTTTTGTAAATAAAATTATAGAAAAAAAATCTGGTGAATATTTGGAATTTTTTTATGATAATCAGAATAGAGAAACTAAAATTTCTTCTTCAAGAGGAATTTCAACTTTTAAATATTATAATGATGATGGCTTAATTGAATCGTTAATTATAAAAGATAAAATCGGGCAAATTCTTTTTTCACAATTTATTTTATACGATAATTCTAGAAAAGTTAGTGCAATTTGTAATCATAAAGGTGAATTTAAACTTTTTAATTATGACAAAAATGGAAAATTTGTTTCTCAAATAGTAAAATTTTCTGATGAAATTTATGAAAAATCTAAAAAAGATTTTATTTTTTGTGGTGGATTTGAAGAAGAGTTTTCTGAAAAAGGAGAAATTGTTTATCTTTCCCAAGAAAAAAGAAATAATTTTCAAAAAATATTTGATAAAGTTAATTTATCTGTTTTAATTCCGCTTTATCAACATTCTTGGAAAACTGAATACGAATATACTTCTACAGGTTCGGTTTTGAGTGAATCTACACAATTTGGAAAAATTATTTATGAATATGATAAATTAAATCGACTTGTAAAAAAGCGTGTTCAGAATACATTTGAAAATGGAATTAATTTTTCCTGGAATAATGATAATTGTTTAGAAAAGGAAGAGTGTATTTATTATAGAAAAGATTACAAATATAATAATAATTTTCGTCCAACAGAAATTGTAATCACAGATTTTGAAAATGAAAATTCAAATTTTATTTTTTATGATTATGATATTTTTGGGCGAAGAATTTTTGAAAATAAAAACGGAAATCAAATTGCATATATTTATGATGGTTTTTCGAATGATTTTTCTATGAAAATTCCAGTTTTTTATAATAAAAGAGCAAATCTTTCTGTTTCTGAGAATTTTTCTAGCAATGGAGAATATAAAACCTTAAAAGATGAAAATAATTTTAGTAATATAAAAAGTTTAGAAATGTTTTCTCTTCAAAACGAAAATATTTCTCCATCTGTTTTTCTAAGTTTTCCAAGTAGAGATTTTATAAAAATTTCACCAGACAGCAATCTTAATTTTACAACTTATTTCTATCTTTATGATTATAAAAATCAAATTGTTGGTTTTGTCGATAATGATGGGAATTTTACAGATTTACCCCAAAATGATGTTTGGGAAAATTCTCAAATTTTTAAAAACCGAGAATATAATTCTTCAATGAAAAGTTTTACCACAATGGATCCTTCTTTTGATAAGGGAAATTTGTTTGCATTTTGTAGTTGCGATCCAATCAATTATTTTGATAAAGATGGATTAAGAAAAACAGGATATACAACTGCACAAATTGCAAGATTTAATGCAGAAATTTCAAATTTTCTTTTATTTGATAAAAATGAATATCTTGAAAATGGTTCTTGGAATGGAATTGAAAAAAGATTTGATTGTATGGATGTTTCAACTTGTATAAATATGATTTGTGAAAAAGCGGCTGGAATGGAATATTCTTCAGAATTAATAAGTCAATTTGCAAGTTTTTATGAAGCTGGTGATTTTGCAGGTGCAGCTTGGTCTGTTTGTTCTAAAGATATGTTTGATGCTTCTTACTCTGATGTCGCTACTAAATTAACTCCTGGTTATGATAAAAATGCTTTAAGATTTTTTCAAGCTTTCCCTGATGAAAACTCTTCTGATTATCATAATTTTTTGAAGAATGCAAAATCTAATGCAGAAAAATATTTAACAAATCCAGAAGATATTCAGCCAGGAACTACTCTTGTGTGGAAAAAATCAGCATATAAAACAAAATCTGATTCAGGAAATTGGGAAGGGCATACAATGACGATTCTTGCAAGAACTTTTGATGCAGATGGAAATGTAACGGGCTTTTCTTATATAGAAGGACATACTGGCGGTGGAAAAACTGAAGTTGGATATATGACGATAAAACCAGTTTATAATGATGATTGGACCTTAAAATACGATTTTTTAGATTCTTGGAATGGAATTTTTATGGGAGCGTATGAATTCCAAAGTACAGCTGATAATAAAAAAGGAGCGGAAAGAGAAAAAAATCTTGAAAAATATGGATGTATGAAATAACATTTTGTAAGGAGGTATAAAATCGTATAAATTTTATTTTAAGTTAAAGTTTGTATTACAAACTTTTATTTCGATTTAGCATATTGTGAATATGTTTAAAAAGTAAAAGAAATCTTCCTTAAGTTTTCTTTAGGAGTCTGTTTTATGAGAAAAAAAATTATTTTTTTAGTTTTGGTTTTTATTGGCTTTGTTAGTTTTGCTGAAAGAATTCCGTTAGAGTTTTTTAAAATGAGAGAATTTCCTGTTACTGAAGAAATAAACTCTAATTTAGCTGATACGCTTTCTATGGAAAAATATAAACCCATACTTTTTCTTTATCCAGAAGATGTTTCTAAAGTTTTTTATGATTGCAAAAATAATTTAACAGAATACAATGGTCATTCATATACTGTTTGTTTTTATGATGAAAAAAATCCTTTAGAAGTAGACGGAGTAACTTTATATAAAGCAATTGAATTTGGGTATAAAAAAACTTATAACAATGAATTAATGAAATATGAAGAATTTTTGGGCTGTGGAATTTGTTATTACATAACTCTAGATCCTGAACTTCAAAAAATTTATACGTACTACGGAAATCCAAAAGTAGAAATAATTTTTGGTGAAAAAGGAATGCCTGCTTTGCTTTCAGAAAATTTTCCTATTTCTATGGATGTTGCTTTTTTTATCGGATTTGATATAAAAAATGGAGCCTCTTCTTCAACTGAGAAGTATAATATTTTTATAAATTATATTGATGAAGTTTCTAAAAAAGTAATGTGTTATGAATTTTCCACAGGAAAAACTTTTGAAGTTGCGAATTTACCAAAAATGAAAAATCCAAAACTATATTTTGGTCTTCCAACCTATGATGCTTATAATGTTCATTCTTTATGTTTGTCAGAGGTAAAAGATGAAATTTATATTGAAGATAACTCTATAAAACGAAAAAATCCAGGAATTGCAGATTATTATTTGGGTGTCATTCCGAAAAGATGGAACTTTGTTTATGTTCTAGATCACACAATAACAGGAAAACAAAAATCTGATGTCTATTTAATATCTGGTAATGAAGCTTCCAAGATAGAATTTAGAGAGTAAATTTAATTTTTTGAAAAGTCTTTTCTGAAATAAAAATCATCAAAAGTTAATTTTGTATAAAGTCAGAAAAGGCTTTTTTTTGAATGAATTTTTTGAATGAATTGACAAATTATATTGAAAGATTATTTATAATTTGTACAATTTTTTTTTATAGATTGAAAATTATAACTTCTAGTCTTTAGTGATGACTAATTATAAAAATTTTTATAAAATATAAAAATATAAATTTAAAAATAAGAGGTTAAAAATGATTTCAATTATTATTGGTATAATTTTTATTGCTTTTACAGTTTTTTCTGTTTTACCAATGGGACCACTTTCTTGGGAAACAGAAGTTATTAATTTTTTAAAAGGAATGGCACCTGTTCTTGCTGCATTTATTGGTTTAATTTGCATTTTTATTGGTGCTGCAGATTTAAAAGATAAAAAAGAAGCTAAGATAGAAGCTCAAAAAGAAGAATCTTCTGAAGAAAATAAATAGGCATCTTGACTTATAACAAGAAAAAAGTGTATTATATTTTACCCCGTACAGTGATTTAGACTGCTCATCTAAATTACTAGCGACTTTTTGAATTAGATGCAAAAATTCATAATGGCGCAGATAAACTTATTTTATTTTTAAGGTATTATCATGGAAACTATTTTCGTTAAAGAATACGAACAGGCTCGCAAATGGTATATTATTGATGCAGCCGGAAAACCAATGGGACGTGTAGCTGCAAAAGCTGCTTATATCGCTCGTGGAAAAAACAAACCAACTTATACAAAAAATCAGTTAATGGGTGATTTTGTTGTAATTATTAATGCTGATAAAGCTTTAGTAACTGGCGGAAAAGAACAGAAAAAGATTTATTATCATCACACAGGATTCGTAGGTGGACTTCGTGCTCACACTTATGAAAAACTTCTTGCTAAACATCCTACAGAACCAATGAAAACTGCTGTAGAAGGAATGCTTCCTCATGGTCGTCTTGGACGCAAGATGATGGATAATGTTAAGATTTATGCTGGTGCAGAGCATCCACATATCGCTCAAAATCCACAGCCAATTGAACTTTAATAGGGGTTAAGAAAGATGGTAAAAAATATTGCTATTGGTACAGGAAGAAGAAAAACAGCTGTAGCACGCGTATTTGTTCGCGATGGTTCAGGAAAAATTGTTGTTAATGGTAAAGATATTAAAGATTATTTTAACTCAGAAGAACAAGTTCAGGTTGTAAATCAACCTTTATTAGTTACTTCAATGGGTAGTAAATATGATATTCTTATCAATGTAAAAGGTGGCGGTATGAATGGTCAAGCTGCTGCTTGTTTGCATGGAATTTCACGTGCTTTAGTTCAAATTGCCCCAGATGCAAGAACTGCTCTTAAAGCAAATGGTTATCTTACTCGAGATCCTCGTATGGTTGAACGTAAAAAATACGGTCAGAAAGGTGCTCGAAGAAGATTCCAGTTCTCAAAACGTTAGTTTTTACTTTTGTTTACAAATGCGGCTTTTTTACAGGTCGCATTTTTTTTTGCTTTCATTTTTCTTACTTATAAAATTAATTTTCATAAAGAATAATCGTATTTATAAAAAAAGTATGATAAACTGATTTTATGGAAATAAAGTCAATTCTTGAAACATCTTATGATGGAATGTATAAAATTTCTTCATACGATTATCCTATTTTTTATATTAGAAAAGAATATATTTTCCCCATAAAAATTGAAGAGATTTTTGAAAATTTCAAAATTGATGAAAACAAAACAGAAATTCTTTTAGATGCAGGTCTTTCTTGTGCTGCAGAAATGAAAGCTATTGAATATCTTGCGAGGGCAGAGCAAAGTCATTTTGGATTATCTCAAAAATTACTAAAAAAAGGATTTAAAAAAAATCATATTGAAAAAGCGCTTTCGTATTTGGAAAGTAAAAATTTTTTGAGTGATGAAAGATTTTCAAGGGCATGGCTGAATACACGAAAAATAAATCATTATGAAGGAAAAACAAAACTTGTTTTAGAACTTTGTTCACGTGGAATTTCAAAAGATATTGCAAATTCTTGTGTTGAAGAATTTTTTTCAGAAAATAATGAATACGAAATTTGCAAAAAAGCATATAAAAAATTTGTAAAAAATGGAAAAACCGACGATAAACTTATTTCTTCTATGCTTAACGCCGGTTTTCCTTATAAAATGATAAAATCTGTAAAAGATAATGAAGATTAATTTATGCTTTTTAGATAAATTAATTTTCCTTGGAAATCGCCCCAATCACGTTTGATTGTAATTCCTGCATTTTTAATGGTTTTTCCACTTAAGATTACTGGTTCCCATTGTGTTTTATCTTCGTCTGGGAATGAAATTTCATAATTTTTATCATCATCTAAACCAGAAATTTTTATAAATCTTGTTTTGTAATTTGGATGATTTAAAACTTGAATAAAAGTGATTAATGCTTCATTTTTATCTTTTGAAACAGACATCCAGCAGTCATATTCATTATTTTCTCTAAAACTTGCAATTCTCCAATAATCACCATTTCGGATTAAGTTGGAATATTTTTTGTATAAAGCAATTTGATTTGGAATCATTCCTTTATCTTCATCACTTAGTTTTGTAATATCTAATTCATATCCGAAAGTTCCACTTAAAGCAACATATCCTCTAGTTTTAAAAGGAGTAATTCTTCCGCATGCGTGATTTGGGCAAACTGAAACGTGTGCTCCCATTGTGGAAAGTGGATAAATCAGTGATGTTCCTTCTTGAATAGCCAATCTTTCTATTGCATCAGTGTCATCAGAACACCAAATTTGAGGACTGTAAAAAAGCATTCCTGGATCGAATCTTGCTCCTCCACCAGAACAATTTTCTAACAGCAAATTAGGAAAATCTGTAATCAGTCTTTCTTGCATTTCATAAAGTGCTAAAACATAACGATGATAAAATTCTCCAATTTGGTCAGATGGCAAATTCGCAGAACCAATATCTGAAAGTTGTCTGTTCATATCCCATTTTACATATTCGATATTTGCACTTTTTAAGATTTTATACATTTGATTGTATGCCTGGTCACGAACTTCTTTTCTTGTAATATCAAGAACTAATTGTTGGCGACTTAAACCTGGTTCACGTCCTTGAATTTGAATTGCATAATCTGGATGGGCTTTGTATAAATCTGAAGCTGGAGAAATCATTTCTGGTTCAAACCAAATTCCAAATTTCATTCCGAGATTATTAACTTCTTTTACAAGATTATTTAATCCGCCTTTTAATTTATTTTCATTTACAAACCAATCACCTAAAGAAGAATCGTCTGAATTTCTATGACCAAACCAGCCATCATCCATAACTAACATTTCAATTCCGCTTTTGGTGGCTTCTTTTGCGATATTTAAAAGTTTTTCTGTGTCAAAATTAAAATAAGTTGCTTCCCAATTGTTTATTAAAATTGGACGCATTGTCTTTTTGTAAGGACTTCGGATGAGATGTTCGCGATACAAATCATGGAAAATATGGCTCATTCCGTTTAAACCATTTTGTGAAAAAGTTAAAACTGCTTGAGGTGTGTAAAAACATTCATTTTGATTAAGTTTCCAGCAAAAATTTTCAGGATTTATTCCTATTAAAACTCTGATTGTATCAAATTGACTTTTTTGAACATCAGCAACAAAATTTCCGCTATAAATAAAATTTAAACCAAAAACGTTTCCGTCATTCCAAGATGCATTATTTTCAAGAATTGCTAAAAAAGGATGTTCTTGATGACTTGTTTCTCCACGCATAGAAACTACACCTTGTTTTCCAAAATGAATTGGATGTCTTTCGATGTGTCGTTCTCTTGCCCAAGAACCATGTAAAGTGATTACATCATAATTCTGATTATCCATATCAAAAGAAGCAGAAAGGGCTTTTTTTATAAAAACAGAATTTTTGCTATTGTTTATAATTTTTGAAGAACGGATAACAGCATTACAATCTGAAAAAATTGTATAAATTAAAACGACCTCAACTCCAAGAACTTTATCTTCTGTAGTAATTTCAAGTGTTTGACTGTTTTCTTCTGTTCCAAAAACAGATGGAAGTCCAGGAAGTTTTATTGTACCATTTGTAATTTTGTAAGATTTGTATTTTAATTCAATTCCGTTGTTTCCATTTTGATTGCAAACAGAAAGTGCTGATTCACGAAAATCTCCAAGCCCATCTGTTGGCATTTCCTGGGGGAGAAAGTCTAATAGAGTGTGTTTTTCACGAAAAATATCGCCATCACTCATATAATATTCATCTTGTCTTGTAAGATAAGTTACATCATCATCACCAAGTTTTGGTCCATAATAAGAATGGGCAATATAACCTTTTTTACTGATAGAAATGCAATATGTTGAATTTTTTGTGTCTATTCTGAATGCATTAAATTTTTGATTAAAACTAATCATATTTGATAATCCCCATTTTAACTAATTAAAATTTTTACGATTTTCATTTTCGCTAAAAATATCTGCAAAATATCCACTTGAACTAATTGGTTCTCCGTTATTTGTAAGATGATTTGTATCTCCAAGTCGTTCTACACGAAACCAAGCTTGTCCTTTTCTTCGTTCTTCTGTATTTAAAATTGTGATTGAAGTTGGAGCAACAAAAAATCCATGCCAAAGAACCATAGGAGAAATTCCTATTAAGTGAGAAATAATTGCAAACATCACGCCTAAATGACAAAAAAATACAAGAGTTTTTTCTTTTGGATAATCATTTTTTACAGATTTTAAATGATATTGCGAAATTTGTTCTGACCAATTATGATTTGGAACTGGATTTTTTACATCATAAAAACCTTGTTTATTACGAAAATATCCATATTCAGAAAGGATTTCATCAATTCCGTTAGAAACTTCTTGAAAATGTTTATCAATTTCGGCGTTTTTAAAAAAATCTACATTTGACCATTTATTTTTATCAAAAAAATTTTGATTTTCGGTAAGAAATTCTGGAGGAAAATCCCAACAAATATGTTCCTGCCCGATTTTTTCACTATTTGGATAATTTTGTGGTAATTTTACAGGATAATAAAATTCTTTCAGCCAATCGCAAACTTTTGCTTCTCTTCCAAGTTTTTTTAACGCCATTTCTCCAGTTGCACGAGCTCTTCCCAAAGGAGAAGTGTAGAATTCTGTTATATTTTTCCATTTGCAAATTCTTTCAGTTAAAAAAGAAACTTCTCTTTTCCCTTTTTCTGTAAGATTGTCAATTGAATAATCAGGATCTCCGTGACGAATAAAAATCAAACGCATATTTTTCCTTTTTTAGCAAAATTCTTTTTTTAAGAAATCCAAATCTAATTCTGGATAAAGAATATGTTCAGATAAAAGTTTATTTACTCTTTTTTTTGCTTCTTCTTGAACTTTTGGGTCAAGATTTATTTTTCCTTTTGCAGGTTTTCCTTCTTTTGTAAGTCCAGGTTTTGTTCCTTTTAATACAAAATCGATAATATCTGCAACTTCTTTCATATCATCAGTGTTCATTCCAAGTGTTGTAAGACCTGGAGTTCCAATTCTGATTCCGCTCGTCCACCACGCTCCGTTTTTATCATAAGGAAGTGCATTTGCATTTGCTGTAACTCCGCATGCAAAAAGAGCGGCTTCTGCTTGTTTTCCGGTTAAACCATAAACTGTAACATCAACTAACATAAGATGATTATCTGTTCCGCCAGTTTGAAGAGGCATTCCATGTGCTTTACAAGCTTCTGCCAATGCTTGAGCGTTTTTTACAATATTTTGAGCATAATTACGATAATTTTCTGTATTTGCTTCTTTAAATGCAATTGCTTTTGCTGCCATAACATGTCCTAAAGGTCCACCTAAAACCATTGGACAACCTTTGTTTACGTAATCTGCATATTCTTGTTTGCATAAAATCATTGCACCACGAGGACCACGCAATGTTTTGTGAGTTGTAGTTGTTACGACATCTGCCCATTTTATAGGGTCGTATTCTTCTGTAAAAACTTTTCCTGCAACAAGACCTGCAAAATGAGCCATATCAACCATTAAAACTGCTCCACATTTATCAGCAATTTCTCGGAATCTTTTAAAATTAATTTTTCTAGGATAAGCAGAATAACCTGTTAATAAAATTAGAGGTTTTACTTCCATTGCTTGTTTTTCTATTGTATCATAATCTAAAAGACCAGTTTCTTTATCAACTCCATAAGGATGACTTTCAAACATTCTTGCAGAAACGTTCATTTTGTATCCATGAGTTAAATGTCCACCACAAGAATAATCTAATCCCATAAGTTTTTGATTTCCGAAACGTTTTCTAAGCATATCAAATTGTTCCGCTGTTAAATCATTTAATGACTTTACACCAAGTTCTTCTAAAGTTGGAGTTTCTATTTTTTTAGAAAGAATAGCCCAATATGCAACTAAATTTGTGTCTGCTCCAGAATGTGGTTGAACATAAGCGTAATCTGCACCAAAAAGTTTTTCTGCTTCATGTGCAGCAGTTTCTTCTACAGCATCAATGTTTACACATCCACCGTAATAACGATGTTCTGGATAACCTTCAGCATATTTGTCTGTAAGAAGATTTCCCATTGCAGCTTGAACTGCAAGAGAACAATAATTTTCTGAAGCTACAAGTTTTAAATGGCTTCTTTGATTTTCAAGTTCATTTACAATTGAAGATGCAATTTCTGGTCCAACAGATGCAACTTGTTGTAAATTTGCAACATAAGAACACATTGCGGCATTTGGTTTTCCGCCACATTTTGTAAGATAATTTTCTAATGGTGTAGACATAAAATTCCTCTAAAAATAAATATTAAATATAAATACTATAGCAAAAACTTAATTAATAGATAAGTATTGAATGTGTTTTTTTTATATTAAGATTTTTGTATAATAATTTTATGTATTTTATTCCAAATGAATTTTCTTCATATATTTCGTCAGATTGTAACAGAAAAGATTTTATTCAATCTTTTTTAAATAAAGCTGGACTTGATACGGCTGTAATTTCTCTTGAAGGAAAAAATCATATTTATGTAAAATTTCCAAATCAGCAATATAATCCAATGTTTAAAATAAAAACTGTAATTGCTCATTATGATAGAGTTGATGGAAGTCCTGGTGCGAATGATAATTCTGCCGCAGATTTTGTCCTTCTTCAGTGGGCAATTTCTCTTTTTAATAAAAAGACTTTTCACAATGTTCGGTTGATTTTTACAGATGGCGAAGAATTGGGAAATGGCGGAATTTGTGAACAAGGTTCGTATGCTTTAGCAAAACTTTTTCAAAAACTGGAAATTACAAATGATGATATTTTTGTTTTTGATTGTATGGGGCGAGGTGATGTTCCTATAATTTGTGAAAATGATTTTCCAAAAGGAATGTCTAAAAATTTTATAAAAAGAATTCAAGATTTAGAATTTGTTGCAGAAAAAATTATAAAAAATGCTAGTGGCGGAAAATGGTTTAAACTCCACTGTGGATATAGTGATAATGCTAGTTTTCTGGTAAATAATATTCCAGCAGTTGCAATAACTCTTTTGCCTTCTTCAGAAGTTACAGATGCAATATCTGGAAAAATTCCTTATACCTGGCAACTTTTTCACACAAAAGAAGATAATTTAGCTTCGTTAAATCCAGAATCTTTTGAACTTTTTCATAAAATTTTAAAAAATATAGAAGATTTAAAGAGCTTAAAATAGCGGGCATCATAAAATTTTACAAAATATTTTCATTAAAGCACAATAGTTATTTTCACTATCTTGACTTTATAACAAAGTGATAATAAAATTTACCCATTATTTAAAAATTGTTTTGAGGAAGAAATATGGTTTCTTTGGAGAGAAAAAAATATAATTTTAAGTTTTGGTCAAGATTTTATTTAATATTTTCTATTTTTTTGCTTTTTCTCATTTTTGTGATAAATTTTCTCATTGTAAAAAATCACAACAATCATTCAGAACTTGATAAAAAAAATGATGAAATAAGTCAAGCAATTACAAATTTTAAAGAAACATCAGATTATCTTACAAATCAAGTGAGATTTTTTGTTATAAAAAAAGATAGAATTTATATGGACGCTTTTTGTTATGAAGTTTATATTTTTAGAAGAAGAGAATCTTTTAAATATATAATTTTAAAAAATAATGATGATGCTGTTCTTTATGAAAATTTCAATCTTGCTTATGAAAAATCAAAAGAATTAAATAAAATGGAATTTTATATTATAAAACTTACTTGCGAAGCGTTAAATATAACTGAAGAAATTCCAGATTTCATTCAAAAAGTAGAATTAACAGAAGAAGATAAAAATCTTTCTTCCAGCGAAAAACTTACAAAAGCTCAAGAATTAGTTTTTTCTGATGAATATAGTTCTTTAAAAAATGATATTAGAAAATATATTTCTATTTCTCATGCAGCGTCTGTGAATTTTTTTACAGAAAGAGAAAATAACAGTATTTCTAAATTAAATATGCTTTTTGTAATTAATGCAATTTTATTTTTTGCTTTGATTTTAGAAATATTTCTCTTTTCTATTTTTCTAGCAATTGTATATAATGAAACTGAGAAAAATAATAAAAATAGCTAAAGAGGGGAAAATGGCTACTGAAAAAAAAACTGCACCAAAAGGTTTAGCAGCAAAAGCAAGTTTATTAGAGTCGGAGAATAAAAGTAAATCTGTTGGAATATCAGCAGAAAATAAATCTTCAAATACAAAAACTACTACAAAAGCGAGTACAAAAACTGTAAAAAAAGAAAGCTCTGCTCAAAAAGTTCAACAATCAGCAGTTTATGATGAAAATTCAATTCAGCATTTAGAAGGATTGGAACATATTCGTTTGCGTCCTGGAATGTACATCGGTTCTCTTGGAGATGGTTCTAACGAAAATGATGGAATTTATATTCTTTTAAAAGAAGGAATTGATAATTCGGTAGATGAATTTTCTCAAGGATTTGGAAATCGCATTGATATCGAAATAAAAGATGGACATGTAAAAATCCGTGATTATGGGCGTGGAATTCCTCTTGGAAAGCTAGAAGATTGTGTTTCAAACGTAAATACTGGAGCTAAATATAATAATTCTGTTTTTAAGCAGGCAATTGGAATGAATGGTGTTGGAATAAAAGCAACAAATGCACTTTCTTCATATTTTAGAGCAGCTTCTATCCGAGATGGAAAAATGGCAATCGTTGAATTTAAAAAAGGCGAAAAAATCACTTCAAAAATGGGAACTGCAAAAGAAAATACACCAAATGGAACTTATCTTGAATTTATTCCAGATACAGAATTATTTGGAAAATACGCTTTTAATATGGAGTATGTTGAAAAACGACTTTGGAATTATGCTTATTTAAATCCGGGGCTTTTGTTAAAATGTAATGGAAAAGAATATATTAGCAAAAACGGAATTGAAGATCTTTTAGTAAATGAAATGGGAAATTCAAATAAAGCGTTGTATAAACTTTTTAATTATAAAGGTGAAAATCTTCAGTTTGTATTAACTCATACAGCGTCTTTAGATAAATATGTTTATTCTTTTGTAAATGGTCAAAGTACAGATGATGGCGGAACGCATGTTACTTCATTTTTAGATGGATTCACAAAAGGTGTAAATAGTTTTTTCAAAAAAGAATATGATGAAAAGGATGTTGTAGGAGGTCTTCTCTGTGCGTTAAAAATTGGTATAGACAATCCTATGTTTACATCGCAAACAAAAAATAAACTTGGAAATGTAGAAATCCGTGCACCAATTATAAAAGAAGTTCAACTTGCTGTAGATGATTGGCTTCGCCATAATCCTGATATTGCTGGAGCGTTGGAAGAAAAAATCATAAAAAATCAAAAGGCAAGAAACGAAATTAATTCTGTAACAGAAAAACAAATTCGCGAAGCAGAAAAATCTGTAATGTTAAAAATAAAAAAATTAAAAGATTGTCGTTATCACTTGCAAGATGGTGAAAAAGGTGCAAATTCGATGATTTTTATTACAGAAGGTGATTCTGCGACAGGTTCTATGGTTGGTAGTCGAGATGTTTCTTATCAGGCAATTTTTAGTCTTCGCGGAAAACCTGAAAATATGTACGGTAGAAAAAAATCTGCTTTGTTTGAAAATGAAGAATTAAAAAATCTAACTTTTAGTTTAGGTGTTCAAAAAGATATAGAAGGTTTGCGTTATGATAAGATTATTATTGCAACAGATGCCGATAACGATGGATATCATATTAGAAATTTAGTTATGACATATTTGCTTTTGTATTTTGAAGAACTTATTTTGACAGGACATGTTTATATTTTGGAAACGCCGCTTTTCCGTGTAAGAAATAAGCAAAAAACAGTTTATTGTTATTCAGAAGCGAGTAGAGATAAAGAATTAGCAAGAATGAAAGGTGCAGAAGTTACTCGATTTAAAGGTTTGGGAGAAATCAATCCTTCTGAATTTGGACAATTTATCTTCCCAAGAAAAGAAGGTGAATCTGAAGATAAAGGAATGCATTTAACTCCAGTTTCTATTCAATCTCTGAAAAATGTTCCTGAAGTTTTGCAATTTTATATGGGAAAAAATACTCCAGAACGCAGGGATTTTATTGTTCATCATCTTGCAGCAGAAATTGATGCATAGATTAAAAATTTGACAAAATTATATGATGTTTGAAAAATCTATCACAATATTGTATAATTTTACTTTCTATTTTAAACAAATTAGAGGTGAGTTATGGATTTAACTGGACGCAACTTTTTAACTTTAAAAGATTTTTCTCCAGAAGAAATTATATATTTATTAGATTTAGCAAGTGATTTGAAAGAAAAAAAGAAAAAACGTATTCCTGTAGATATTCATCGTGGAAAAAATATTGCACTTATTTTTGAAAAAACTAGTACAAGAACTCGTTGTGCTTTTGAAGTTGCTGCTCACGATTTAGGAATTTCAACAACTTATCTTGCAGAAGGCAGCCAGATTGGAAAAAAAGAGAGTATTCAAGATACAGCACGAGTTCTTGGCAGAATGTTTGATGCAATTGAATATCGTGGATATGAACAAAAAATTGTTGAAGATTTAGCAAAATATTCTAAAGTTGTAGTTTGGAATGGTCTTACAAATGAATATCATCCAACTCAAATGCTTGCAGACATGCTTACAATTCGAGAGCATTTTGGAAAACTAAAAGGTTTAAAATTAGTTTATTATGGTGATGCACGTTATAATATAGGAAATTCTTTATGTGTAGTTTGTTCTAAATTGGGAATTTCTCTTACTTTGTGTGCTCCAGAAAAATATTTTCCAAATGAAAATCTAATAAATGAATGTAAAAAATGGTGTGAAGAAAGCGGTGGTTCAATTACTTTAGAAAGTGATATTGATAAAGCAACAAAAAACGCTGATATTCTTTATACAGATGTTTGGGTTAGTATGGGAGAACCTGATGATGTTTGGGCAGAACGAATTGCAGATTTAAAACCTTATCAAGTAAATATGCAAATTTTAAAAAAAGCCAAACCAACTGCAATTTTTATGCATGATTTACCATCTTTTCACGATTTAAATACAAAAATAGGAAAGGAAATCTACGAAAAATTTGGATTAGATTCTATGGAAGTAACTGATGAAGTTTTTGAATGTGAGCAATCAGTTGTTTTTGATGAAGCAGAAAATAGAATGCATACAATAAAAGCGGTTATTGCTGCAACTTTAGGAAATAAATTTTAATAAGGAATAAAGATATGGATAAATCAAATGCTATTATTACGGTTGTAGGTTCAGATAAAGTTGGAATTATTGCTAAAGTTTCAAATTTCCTTTCAGAACATAAAGTTAATATTGCAGATATTACACAAACAATTCTTTCTGGCAATTTCGTTATGATGATGATGGTTAATCTTGATAATTCGGATATTACAATTGATTCATTAAGAAATGCAATGAATAAATTAGCAGAAGAAATGTCTGTAGAAATTAATATTATGAGCGAAAGAGTTTTTTCAAGTATGCATCGTGTTTAAAATTGCAGATGTGGGAAAAAACAATTTTAATTTAAGAAAAGATTGCAACCCACATCAAAATTCTATAATCTCTTCATAAACTTGAATGGCAAATTGGTCGGTCATTCCTGAAATATATTCAATCACGCATTTAGTATAAGATTCATTATCATTTACATCAAAGACAATAGGCGTATTGTAGCGGAGAATGGCTTTTTTATTTATAAAATCATGTTTTTCGCTAATGTATGGTCTGTATGCAGTATATCTAATAAGCCAATCTTCAAAAGTTGAACATAATTTTGGATAATTTTTTAATGCTTGAGCAGTTCTTCCTTTTTGAACATAAATTTGAGCTCTTTGTAAAGTTCTATAAATTGTTTTTATTACATTTTCTGCATAAATTGAAAATTCTTTTAATCGCCAATGACTATAAATTCTTGAAAAATTAAATTTTTTTAGTTCCAAAATAAATTTAAAATATTCTTCAGAAAAACATAATCCTTTTTCGGGAGAACTCTGTTCACACAGATTAACAATCATATCATTTATTAAAACTGTTGTATTTATAGCTTTTCCACTTCTTAAAGCGTGAACTCCTTTTCTTTCAAAACCTAAAGTGCTTCCAACAATTTCACGTAATTCTCGATAAGCTGCCATATCAATAACATGATATGCACGTGCATCTTCAAGATCTCTGCCTAAATATGCAATTTTATCTGAAATTTTTACAACTGCACCTTCCCAAGTAAAAGGCTGGATAATTCCAGGTCGCTTAATCGAATATAAATCAATAGCAGTATTTCTCGGCTTTATTGCTTGTTGATCAATTTCTCCGCAATGACAAATCAAACCATCTCGAACGGCATAAGTTAAATCTAAAGGTTGTTCAATTCCATTCGGGTCTTGTAAAGTTTCAATATAATCTGCAAAAAATAAACTATTTCTTTCATGCCAAAATTTTTTTGGTGAATCTTTTTTTTGTTGTAAAATATTATTTAAACAATCTTCACCATGATGACCAAAAGGTGCATGTCCAATATCATGTCCGATTGCAATTGCGTTTGTAAGCTGTTCATTTAATCCTAAAAATTTTGCAATTGTTGTAGAAACAGAAGCAACATGAAGAACGTGTTCCATTCTTGTACAAATATGGTCATTATGAGGTGCAAAAAAAACTTGAGTTTTGTGTTTTAATCTTCTAAAAGATTGTGAATGTAAAAGCCGAGTGTAATCTCTCTCAAAATTTGAACGAATATCATTATTTCTTTTGTAAAGTTCTAATTCTCTTTTGTTTGATTGTGTCCATTTTTCAGAATTTTCAACACACGCTACTTTTGAAAATGAATTTTTCATTAAATTACCTTTTGTTTGATTAGTTTGATTATATAATTCAATCTTTAGTTTTTTCAAGCGTAATCACAAATGAAAATAATGTTTTTGAACAATTTCTAGTTATGCTTTATAATATAAAAAATTGATATTTTGGAGGCATTATGAATCGTAGCGTTGTTGCAATTAGTTCTTTAGAAGATTCAAAAGATGCACTTAACGAAGTTGTTGAAAAAATCCGCAAAAATAATATTTCCCCAAATTTAATTTTATTTACAAGTAATTGTGATGATTTTTATTTTTATACAAAAAATCTTCACGAATTTTTTCCAGAATCAATAATTTTAGGAACAACATCTTATATCAATTTTAATTCAGAAGGTCTTTCTCATCATGGAATTTCTGCTTTTGCAATTTGTGATGGAGTTGAATGTTCTTGTGGTGTTCTTTTTGAAGTTTCTCGTTTTCCAAAACAATATATGGGACATATTCAAATTGCGTTAGATGAACTTTCTAGCACAGAAAATACTTGCTGCGTTGAATTTTGTACTGCTTTTAGTAATGGTGAAGAATTAGTTTTAGATACTTTTGAAGAAGTTTTTGAAAATAGAAAAATTCAAGTTTTTGGAAGTTCTAGTGGAAATTTTTCGAATAATAAACAATCTATGGTTAGTCTTAACGGTGAATGTTATCAGAATTCTTGCGTTTTTGTGTTTATTCATAATCTTGAAGGAAGAATCTTTTTTTATAAAGAAAATTTGTATAAACCAATGGGACCAATTTTTTCTGTAACAGATATTGATGTCGATTCAAGAACAATTTATGAATTTGATGATAAACCTGCCGCAGATGTAATTGCTTCTGCATTAAAAATCCCTTTGGAAGAATTGGGAGAAAATCTTTGTTCTCATCCTATGGGAAGAATTATTGGAAATAAACTTTATATAACCGAAAGTGATAAAATCTTTCCAGATGGTTCAATTTCTTATTTTTCTCAAATTTATAATCGTACAAAAATGGCTTTATTGGAAGTTTGTGATTTTGATGCAACTTGGGAAAAATCTAAAATTGAAATTTCAAAAATGATAAAAAAGCCTTCATTTTCTATAGTTGTAAATTGTTCTGCACGCTCACATCTTTTTGAAAAAAATAACAGAATGGAAGATTTTAATAAAACTTTAACTCATAATTATGGTCAATTCTTTGGAATTTCTGGTTATGGAGAACAAATTGATTTTCTTCATTTAAATCAAACTATGATTATTGCGTTATTTGAATGAAAATTGATAAAAGAGTTTTGATTTAATTGATTTTGTGAATATTTTGGAGAAATTATGGCTCGTTCTTATAATGGAAATGTCTACACTAATGATAAATGTATTGCTTGTAATAAATGTATTGCTCAATGTCCGATTTTAGGTGCAAATATTTGTTCTGTAAAAGATGGAAAAAAAAGAGTAAATGTAAATGCAGAAAAATGTAATCATTGTGGAACTTGTGTTTCTGTGTGTATTCATAATGCTCGTGAATTTAAAGATGATACGCAAACTTTTTTTGATGCACTAAAAAATGGCGAAAAACTTTCTCTTATTGTAGATCAATCTTTTTATGTTCTTTATGCAGAAAAAGCTCCAAATGTTATTGCTTATTTAAAATCGCTTGGTGTTGAAAAAATTTATGATGTCGCTTATGGTGCAGAAATTTCTCTTTGGGCACATGTAAAATATCTTACAGAAAATCAAGATAATCTTCCTACCGAAAAAGCGTTTATTGCAAATACTTGTGCATCTTTTATAAATGAAGTTGAACTATATTCACCAAATCTTTTGAAAAAAATAATTCCTGTGCAAAGTCCGGTAATTTGTACTGCAATTTATGTAAAAAAATATTTAGGTGATAAAAATAAAATCGGATTTTTGAATTCTTGTATTTCTAGAAAAGATGAAATTTCTAATCCCGATACGCTTGGAAATGTAGATTTTAATCTTACTTATCATCATTTTTCAAAATATATAGATTTTACAAATCTCCCAAAAAATCCACTTTATTCAGACTTACAAACAGATGGAATTGGAAATGTTTTATGTATAGATGGTACTTTCAAAGATATTGCATCAAAATTTTTTCCAATAACAGAACGATTTGTAAATTATACGCAAATTTCTCCTTTTATGTTTGACCAGTTTGATTTATTTTTAAATCCAAACTACGCAGTATATCAACCTTTTTTTGCAGAAATTTATTCTTGTAGACATGCTTGTCAAACAGGACCAGCTTTTGTAAAAAATATTATGGCTTATCCGTACATAAATTCCGGATTTGATAGAATTTTTCATAAAAGTATAAATTTTATTTCTGATACAATTTCTGATTATCAAAAAAATAGAGAAAAATTAAATTCTTATTTTGCAAAACTGAATTATGATGATTTTAAGATAAGTTTTACTCATCGGTATAGACAGCCAAATCACATTCCTCAAGAAATTTATGAAGAAATTTTTAATTCTATGTTGATGGATACCGAAGAAAAACGTCATATAAATTGTGGAGCATGTGGATATCAATCTTGTCACGATATGGCAAAAGCGATTGCATTTGGTTACAACAAAAAAGAAAATTGTATTCATTATATGAATGTTATGACCGAAAAAACTTATTACACCGACATGCTTACAGGTCTTGACAATCAGGCTGGAATTACAAGAAAAGTTGAACCAATTTTAGCACAAAATATTGATAAAAAATATGCACTTTTTATTGGAAATGTAAATAAATTAAAAATAATCAATGATGTTTTTAGTTTTGAGAAAGGAAATGAAGTTTTAAAATTTATAGCAAAAGAACTTGTTGATGTTGTAAATAATAAAGGTTTTGTTGCTTATATGGGTGGAGGTCTTTTTTGTATTTTTACAGAAAACAATATTGAAAATCTGCAAAAAATCCAAGAGAAAAAATATTTTGATTGTAATCATCTTGGAATTGAAATGCCTATCACAATGCGTTTTGGAATTTCTGTTTCTGAAAAATTTGATGAAACTTTTATTGAATTATTGAATAAAGCAACTTTGTGTGTAGACTCAAAAACTTCCACCGTAAGCAATACTTATACTTTTTTTACAAAAGAAAACAGGGATGAACTTCTTCACGAAGCGGAAGTTACTTCTCAAATGCCAAATGCGTTAGAAAATAACGAATTTATTTTGTGGTTTCAACCTCAATATAAAACTGGTTCTGAAGAATTAATTGGAGCAGAATCTTTATGTAGATGGATAAAATCAGATGGCACAATGATTCCTCCAGATTCGTTTATCCCAATTGCAGAAAAAAATGGCTTTATTGTTACTTTAGATAAACTTATTTGGAGAATGGCGTTTGCAACTGTAAGAAAATGGTTAGATTTAGGTTATAAAGTTGTTCCAATTTCAGTAAATATTTCTAGATTCAGCATGGAAACCGATGCTCTGATTTATACAATAAAAAGATTAGATGATGAATTCAAAATTCCTCATGAATTTATACATTTTGAAATTACAGAAAGTGCAAATATCGGAAATACAGATGCTCTTATAGAGCGAATTCAAAAAATTCGTGATTTAGGTTATTTAGTTGCGATGGATGATTTTGGAAGTGGTTATTCATCCTTAAATTCCTTAAAAGATTTCCCAATTGATATAATCAAACTTGATATGGGCTTTTTCAAATCAAAAAATAATATGGATAAAGGTGGACATATAATCACTTCTATTATAAATATGGCTCATTCTTTGCAGTTAAATACCATTGCCGAAGGTGTAGAAACTGAAGTTCAAGCGAGATTTCTTACGAGTATTGGTTGTGATATTATACAAGGATTTTTTTATTCAAAACCTGTTTCTGAAGAACAATTTGTTTCGATTATGCAAGAAAATAAAATTACTTCAAAAATAGAAAAACCTCATATTTTAGGTTCAATAAACATTAGCAATATTTATAATCCGAATTCTGGTGAAAGTTTAATGTTTGAACAATTTGTTGGACCTGCAGCAATTTTTGAATTTAATGATTTGGATTATAAAGCAAAACTTATTCGAGTTAATAAAAAAGCGTTATCGTTGTTTGAAGCAGAAGGAATTCCAGTTTCGGTTTTATCTAATACGCTTAGATCTTATTTTACGCCAGAAAATAGGCAAGCGATTTTAGATGCAATGCAACTTTCAATAGATACTCAATCAGAAAGTGTATGCGTTTTTAGAAATAAAACTATAAAATCACAACGTCCAATTTGGATAAAATTTCATTTGTGGAATTTAACTAATAACGGAAACAATCACACAACTTATTGTATGATGGATGATGTTAGTGATGAAAATGTTTCTGAAAAAATAATGCAAATTTCAAATAAAAAAATGGGTTTACTTATGGAAGATAATTCTATAGGAATGTTGTTAATGTATCTTGAAGTTAATTTAAAACATCCTTTTGAAAAATTAAGACTTAGAGTTTTGAAAGTAAATTCTGAATTTTTGGAAATGACAAGTTTTTCAAAAGAAGAAGTTATGAATTGGACTGAAAAAGAAACATTTTCTATAGTTCATCCTTTAGATAAGCCAAAATTACTTGCAAAAGCTATTATTTCATATCGTGATAATTTTGAAAAAGGTTTTACTTGTATTTATAAAGCTCGCGTAAAAGATGGCACATACAGAAAAGTAAAATTTATAATTTCAGGCATAAAAGATTCTAAAAATTCTTATTTTTTATCAACAAATTTTATTGTTTTAGATGATAAAACTGAAGAATTAGAAATTTTACCTGAAATTACAGACAGCGAATAATTAAAATTGTTTTTTGTAACCAAGTTCTACTCGTAAAGCTTTGTACCAATTATTGTTTACAAAATCCATCATTCCAATTTTTAAAAGTGCATTTATATTTCCACCAAGAAGTTCTGTAGAAATATAAGGAGTGATATTTACATCAAATTTTAATTTTTTTATATCAGAAATTAAATTTTCAAAATTGTTTGAACTATCATATTTATTTTCTTTTTGGAAAGATAAAATATTTTTGTTTGGAAGTCCAAATCCTAAGTGAACGCCTAATGTAAATATTTTTGAAGAAATAGGAATTGTATCTGAATAAATATTTACATCAAATCCTAGCGTGTCTTCTATAAAAAGAAATTTATCAACTGTAGTTTGCGGTAAAGTATAAAATGATATATTTATATGAGAATTTTTTGTAACAAAACGAGGTTCAACTAACAGATAAATTGAATCTGATTTTATATTCCAAGAACCGCCTTTTTCATAAGAACTATTAAAAATTCCAGTTTGAATAAAAAGGCTTGGTGTGTAATTATTTCCAATAAGAATTGTTGTTCCTGCATGAAAATAGATTTTACTAATTACAAGAAAAACCGACTCACCTTTGTAAGTGTCGTATAAAGGAGCTCCAATTCCTCCACAAAAATCAAAAGTAAAATATCTTAAAGCGGTAGCAAATCTTAAATCTGCATTTACAACAAAATATTGAGAATCTTCATTATTTAAGTAAAGATATGCTCCGTAAGCAATTGGTACATTATTTGGTTTTAGAATATCTGCAATTCCTATTCCAAAATGAGGATAAAGAATAGAACCTGCAATTCCTAAATATGTATCTGCAAGTTTTGTTCCTATTGGTTGAAGTCCAAAATATCTTTGAAGAAAAATATCAGAACCGATAGGATCATAAGTTCCGATATATGTACTAAAATAATTATATCCATTTAAAGTTTGTTTTCGTCCAATTAGAGAAAGTTCATCTACTTGGAATGCAGCCATTGTTGAAGAAAATAAAGATTGATTTAATAAATCTTCTGTTTTGATTGAAAATTCAAGATGACTCCATAAATTTTCAGAAAAACTAAATTGTCCAGAAAAAAATACGCTCAAATTCAAATCTGGATTATATTTAGAATCACTTTCTTCTGCTTGATAATCTAATTTTCCACCAGCAAAACCCGTAAAAGATGTTAATGCATTTAAATTTGCACAAAATGTTATTAAAAATAATATTGAAAGAAATAATTTTGCTTTTTTCATAATTTTCACCTCTGGATAAAACTCTACTTTTTAGTTATCGGTTTATTTTAAGTAAAACTTTAAAATATCTGAAATTTGTTTTTTTTGAAAAATTCTATCGATATAAAACCCGAATTTATCTTGAAATCTCTTGTTTTCGGTATATAATACTAAATATGAGTGATTATCTTGATCCTAATAATGAAGAACTATTAAAAGACTTTTTTGCAGAAGCAGAACAACAAGTTGAGCAATTAGAAAGTAACATTCTTGTAATTGAAAATGATCCTACAAATCATGAAGCAATAGATGAAATCTTTCGAGCTGCACATACGTTAAAAGGTGGTTCGGCTACTGTAGAAATGATGGAACTTTCTCAGTTTACGCATAAAGTTGAAGATGTATTAGATGAAATTCGTTCAGACCGTTTATCTGTGAATGAAGATGTTGTCGATTTATTGTTATCATCAATTGATGTTATAAAGGCAATGTTAGAAGCAAGACAAAATGGTTCTGTTTATGAAGAAAATATTGATGATATTGTAAATAAATTACATTCATATATTCCAGAAAAAGATGATAAAAAATCTAAAAAAAGTCCACAAAAAGTAGAACAGCCAAAACCTGTTGAAGTTGCTCCTGTTGCACAAGCTGTTCCTAGTGGATTACAAATTCCTCCTTTGTCAGAATCTGAATATGTGGAATTAAAGCAAACTTGTGAACCAAACCAAAAACTTTGGTGCGTTGCAGTAAAATTTGATGAAAATAATCCTATGAATACTGTCGGCGGAATGCAGGTTTTTGCTGCCCTAAAATCAATAGGAAATGTTTTAAAAACTGTTCCTGATTTTGATGCACTTTATGAAGATGAATTTTATGAATTTGTTTATTACTATGTAGCAAGTTCTGCAGATGCTTCTGCCATCGAAGATGCTGCATTTTTAAGTGACGTTACTCTTATTACAGATGCTCATCTTATTCCAGATACAAATTATTCTGCAACAGAAAAAAATGTTTCTATTCAAAATACTCAGCAAGTGCAAAATGTTGTAGAGCAAAAATCAGAAACTCAATTTTCAGAAAATCAAAATGCTCTTTTGCAAGATATTCTAAATGATAATATTTTAAAACCTGAATCGAAAAAATCAGAAACTCCAAAAGTTGAAGAGCCAAAAACTGAAGTAAAAAAGACAGAACCTAAAAAAGAAAATACTACAACTCACGCTGTTCAACAAGGTTCAATTCTCCGCGTAGATTCCCGCAGAATTGATAATCTTTTAAATCTTGTGTCAGAAGCTGTTATTACAAAAGCGGCATTCAATCAACTTGCAATTCAAACAAATTCTGAACTTACGAATTTTCATAATTTAGAAGCTCAGTTTAGAGAATTTTTGCATAATCTTTTTGATGAACTTCCTCAATATTTCGAACAGATAAAAGAAGGTGCTTCATCTTCAGAAATAAAAAATGCAATTACTCAAAAATATGGAAATTTAAGTAATATTTTTACAGGTTTTGATTCTGAATTAAAAACTATTGCTAGAAAGCTTCGTTCAAATACCCAAAATTTAGGAACAATTACTGGTGAACTTCAAGAAGGCGTTATGAAAATTCGAATGGTTCCAATCAATCAAATTTTTAGCCGATTTCCAAGAGTTGTTCGTGATTTACAAAAAGATTTAAATAAAAAAATCAATCTTGTAATAGAAGGTGAGGATACAGAACTTGATAAATCTGTCGTAGAAGACCTTCTTGACCCAATTATGCATTGTGTTAGAAATTCTGTAGACCATGGTATTGAAGCTCCAGAAGTTCGAAAAGCTAACGGAAAATCAGAAACTGGAACAGTTTTATTAAAAGCATCTAACGAAGGCAATATGATTGTTATTGAAGTAAAAGATGATGGTGCTGGAATTGATGTTGAAAAAGTAAGAGAAAAAGCTATAAAAAAAGGATTAATCCATCCAGATAAAGTTATAACTGATCAGGATGCATATCAATTAATAATGCAACCAGGTTTCTCGACTTCAGATAAAATAACAAATATCTCTGGAAGAGGTGTTGGTCTTGATGTTGTAAAAACAATGATAAATAATTTAAAAGGTTCAATTTCTGTTCAATCCGCAAAAGGAAAAGGAACTTCATTTATCATAAAACTTCCTTTAACACTTGCAATTATTCAAGGTTTATTAGTTCGTGTTGCAGATCAAATTTATTCAATTCCTATTGCAAATGTTATTGAAAGTCAAAGAATTGATTATACAGAAATCAGCCATATTGATAATTATGAAATTATGACTGTAAGAAACGAAGTTATCAGTGTGCTCCGGCTTTCAAGATTGTTTGGTCTTCCAGAAGAAACTACTTCTGATGGTTCTTGTTACATTGTTATTGTTGGAACTCAGGAAAAGAAAATTGGTGTTATGGTAGACGCTTTAATTGGTGAAGAAGATGTCGTTATAAAACCTTTAAAAGATAAATTTACAAGTTCTCCAGGAATTGCAGGTGCATCTATACTTGGAGATGGTTCAGTTTCTTTAATTATTGATGTTAGCCAACTTGTTGATTTAGGCATTCAACAAGAAACGTTAGCAAAACAACAAGAAATGTCTGTTCAGATCTAGGGGAAACGTATGGAAATGGAATCTAGTGTAAAAAATAATCAGACTACAGAAATTGTAGAACAGCAAAATGAAAAACGAGAAAGTTCAACTATAATTGATTTTAAGATGGTAACTTTTTCTTTAGCTGGAAAAGATTATGGTATAGATATTATGTACGTAAAGGAAATTGCAAAAGCTGGAAGATTCACTTATGTTCCAAATGTGCTTCCTTTTGTGCTTGGTGTTTTTAATCTTCGTGGAGAAATTATTCCAATTCTTGATTTAAGACTATTTTTTAATATTGAAGTTCCTCCAAAATCTGAAAATAAATTAGAAAATATGTTAATTCTTTCTGTGGAAGATCAAATTTTTGGACTTGTTGTTGATAAAATTGATAAAGTTGTTGGGGTTCAAAAAAGTACAATTCAGCCGCCTCATCCTTTATTTGGTGATATTAATATAAAATATATTGAAGGTGTTGTTGAATCAGCTAAAAGACTTTATGTTCTTCTTGATGTAACAAAAATCTTTACTTTTGCAGATATTGAAAATATTGATAAATCGAAAATAGCATATACTCCAAGAATTGGAGAAAATGTACACCAAAAACTAGAAGTATCTGGCGAAAAAGAAAATATTTCTAAACTTGAAAATCAAACTCAAGTTGAAAAATCTGAAAATTTACCAAAAGTTACAGATAATGATGATAATTTTGATGGATTGAATTTTGTAAAAGAAAGTCTTCAAAATTATAAGAAATTTTATATAAGTTCAGTTAATGAAAGTTGGATTCGAAGAAGATTTTTAGAATGGAAAAAATTAAAAGGTGAAGCAAATTCTCAGTTACAAAATATTCAAGATTGCGAAGAATTTTTAAAACCTTTTTGGTCGTCATTTACTGAAGAATGGTGGTCAAAAAGTTTTGCGGAATTAATAGAAAAAGTTTTACCAGAAAATATGGCTAAACAAATTATTGTTTGGAATCCTGGGTGTTCAAAAGGAAAAGAAACTTATTCTTTAGCTTGTGTTTTAAAAAAGCGTTATCCAAATGCAAAAATTAGAATTTACGCACAAGATATAGATTTACTTTCTGTATCAAATGCTTCTTTAATTTCGGTTCCAGAAAATCTTGTTTCTGATTGGTATGCACCTTATTTGACAAAAAAGGCAAATGGGGAATATACTTTTAATCAAGAAATAAAAGATTCTATTATGTTTGAATATCATGATTGCAAAAATACAAATGCTTTACCAATGGTTGATATTATTTTTGCTAGAGATATTCTTTCAATGTTGGATGAATCTTCTCAAGGAACAGTTTCTGCTGATTTCCTTGAAAAAATGAAAGGAAATGGAATTATAATTCTTGGTGAGAATGAAACAATGCCTGTAACCTTACATTTTGGTGAAAAGACGATAGATTCAATTGTTGTATATACAAAAGACTAATAATAGGAGTTTAAAATGCGCGTAGAGTATATTAATCCGTTTGTTGAAACATCTTTTAGAGTTCTTCAAGAAGTTCTTGGTGGAGCTGAAGTAAAAAGAGGTGATTTGTATTTAAAATCAACTGCTATGCCTGTTATGGGTGTTGCTGCTTTGGTCGGTCTTGCTGGTGATGTTGAAGGTCGTGTTCTTTTTGATATGACAATGGAAACTGCATTAAATATCGCTTCTGCAATGAATGGAGAAACTCTTCCTGAGTTTGATGATTTAGCTAAAGCAACAATTAGTGAGTTAGCAAATCTTATCACTGCACAAGCGGTAACAAAATTGCACGAATTAGGATTTAAATTTGACTTAACACCACCTGCGTTATTTGTTGGTCAAAAAATGGAAATTGCCGCTTTAGGTGGAACTAGTGATAGTGTAGAGGCTCTTATTGTTCCTCTTATTTCAGAATGTGGAAAAATTGAAGTAAACGTTTCTATTAGGGAACGGGCATAAATTACAAGGAGAAAAAAATGAAAACAACACAAGATTATCCAACAATCAATGACCGTCCACCAGAAGGACGTAAAGATGACGGAACTCCATTTAGAGTTCTTGTCGTAGATGATTCTATGTTTGTTGCTAAACAACTTGGACAAATTCTTACTAGTGAAGGCTACGAAATTGTAGCAACAGCTGCAGATGGAAAAGAAGGTGTTGATAAGTATAAGGAATTATGTCCAAATGTTGATATTGTAACAATGGATATTACAATGCCAAAGATGGATGGAATTACAGCTCTTGAACAAATTATGGCTTTTGACAAAAATGCAAAAGTTGTAATGGTAAGTGCTCTTGGAAAAGAAGAACTTGTAAAGAAATCTCTTATGGTTGGTGCAAAAAGTTATATTATCAAACCTCTTGACAGAAAAAAGGTTCTTGAACGAATTTCAAAAGTTTTACAATAGAATTAAATTTTTAAGGAGTTGTTTTATTTTTAAGCAACTCCTTAAATTTTTTTAACTAAAAAATATCCTTTCTTATTTTTCTGAATGGAAAAATTACATTTTGTATCGGAATGAATTTTTTTCCGTAAATTTGAAATTAAAACTTTTATAGAATTCTCTGAAATAATATTGTGCTTTTCAGAATAAATTTGTGAAAGTTCTTCTGCCGTCAATGGATTTTCTCTCGCTTCTTGTAAAATCAAAAGTAAATTAAAAAGATTTTCAGATAAATTTGTACGAGTTTTAAAATTATTTACAAGTTTGTAATCATCATGTTCTTTTAATCTTTCAAAAAGTGATTTTTTTACTTCGTTTGGAAATGGTTTTGGTTTTTGCATTAGTTTTATGTATGGTGAAAGCTCTTTTGATTCAACAAGTTTTTCGAGATTTGAAAAAATCATTAAATAATTTTCTTTATTTTTGTTAAAAATCTCTTTTAAAGGTGTTCTTTCTTCACTTATATTTATTTTTTCTTGAATTAATCCAGCCCAATGACTAGAACGAGAACCTCTTGTAATGCAAGGGTCATTATAAAATATAAAAGGAGAATAACATTTTACTTTTTCAAGTGCAGATGCCAAATTAAAAATATCATGATTAAAAAGCAAATAATCTAAAACAAGTAAATCTGGATGAGTTTTTGAATTTTGAATTGTTGAAAAGAGTGAATTTGTATTTGTTAAATTAATCACATCGTGTTTCATTTTTTTTAGTTCATCAGATAAAATTTCTGCAATTTCAATTTGCGTTGAATCAATATAAATTTTCATTATAATAAAATTATAACTTAAAATTTTAAATAATGGAAAAAAAATATATATTGTGCTAAAGTGAAATAACGAGGATTTTTATGAAATTTACAAGAAAATGCGGAATTCTTTTACATCCAACATCATTATCAGGTTCTTACGGAATTGGAACTCTTGGAGAAAATGCTTTTAAATTTGTAGATTGGCTTTCTAGTGCAGAGCAATCTTTATGGCAAATTTTACCACTTGGACCAACTGGTTACGGAGATTCTCCTTACGCATCATTTTCTACTTTTGCGGGAAATCCTTTGTTAATAGATTTAGATAAACTTGAAAAACGTGGTTGGGCTTTAAAATCTGATATAAAACCTGCAGAATATATAAAAAAAACAGGAAATGTTGATTTTGGAGCTGTCGTTTATTGGAAAATGCCAGTTTTAAAAAAATGTGCCTTATATTTTTTACAAAATGCATCGGTTGAAGATAAGAATCAATATTTGAATTTTTGTAAAGAAAAGAAAAATTGGTTAGATGATTTTTCTTTATTTATGAGTATAAAATCTTTTTATGATGACAAAGCTACTGTAGAAAAACCTGAAAATTCTATTTGGTTTTCTTATTGGCAGAAAGAACTTGCTCAACACGATTTTAATGCATTAAAAAAATGGAAAAACGAACATTTTGAAGAAATAGAAATTTACAAAATCATACAATTTTTCTTTGAAGTTCAATGGAATGAATTAAAAACTTATGCAAACGAAAATGGAATTCAGTTAATTGGCGATATTCCGATTTTTGTTGCTCCTGACAGTGCGGATGTTTGGTCAAATCAAAAATATTTTCAATTAGATGAAAATGGTCGTCCAAATTGTGTTGCTGGGGTTCCACCTGATTATTTTAGTGCAGATGGGCAGCTTTGGGGAAATCCACTTTATAATTGGGATGAATTGAAAAAAAATAATTACGACTGGTGGTTAAAAAGAATAAAACGAATTTTTGAATTAACTGATATTTTAAGAATTGACCATTTTAGAGGATTTGAAGCGTATTGGTCAGTTCCTTATGGTGAAAAAACTGCCGTAAATGGAAAATGGAATAAAGGTCCTGGAATTGATTTTTTCAAAACTATAAAACGAAAACTTGGAGATTTACCAATTATTGCAGAAGATTTAGGCGTGATTACAGAAGAGGTAAAATCTTTACGAGATGAAGCTTCTCTTCCTGGAATGAAAGTCATACAGTTTGCTTTTAGTTGTGATGAAGCTAAAAAAGATGGAATGATAAATTATTTTCTTCCTCACATGTATGAAACTTCAAATTGTGTCGTTTATACTGGAACTCATGATAATGATACATTGCAAGGTTGGTTAGAAAATTCTAGTGATGAACAAATTATTCTTGTTGCAGAATATGCTTTTGGCGAAAAAATCGATTTACAAAAAGCAAAAAAATTGGTTCAATCTGGTACTTTACGGAATGCTCTTATCAAAATGGCAATTTCTAGTTCGGCAAATTATTGTGTAATTCCAATGCAGGATATTTTAGGTTGTGGAAATGAAGCTAGAATGAATACTCCATCGACAACTGGTTCAAATTGGAGTTGGAGAATGAATCCTAATGATTTGAAAAAAAATGCAGCCGAAAAACTTTCATTCTTGACTGCATTATATGGACGTTAGTTTACATTGCTTTGTTAGTCCACTCAATTGCCATCTGTCTTAGTTCTGCAGAAGATTTGCAATGAAGTTTTGCTTTGATGTTCTCTTTGTGAGTATCAATTGTTTTTATGCTTAAATTTAATTTATTTGCAATTTCTACAGTTCCAAGACCTTTTCCAATTAAAGTAAAAATCTGAAATTGTCTATCAGAAAGTTCAGTTATTGTATCGAAAGTTTTACCTTGAATATCTTTATTTAGATTTTCAATTCTGTTTTTTTCTTTTTCACTAAGATAAATTTCACCATGAATTACTGTTTGGATTGCATTTATAACTTGAGATTCTGCTTCTTCTTTCATGATGTAACCTTTTGCACCTGCTTTTATCGCTCGTTCTGCATAAAAACGTTCATCATGCATAGAAAGTACAAGAATTTTAGTTTTAGGATGAATAATCATAATGTCTTTTATAAGTTCAAGCCCATCTTCCTGACCTAAATTTAAATCAACAATTGCAAGATTTGGTGTTGTGTTATTTAAAAGTGTTAAGGCTTCATTTCTATCTTTTGCCATTCCAATAACTTTTAAATTTCCTTGCGTTTCAATTAATTGTGCAAGTCCTCTGCTAAAAAGAGGATGATCATCGATAATAATTACTGAATATTCCATATCATTTATAATATCATAAAGTTGCTGTTTATGATATAATTTTTTTTATGCGTATAGGGCTTGTTTTAAACGTTTTAGATGAAGAATATCAAATTTCTATTTATAGAGGAATAAAAACTCAAGCTTTAAAAAAAGGAGTTGAATTAGTTTGCTTTCAACAAGAAAATAGCAATTCATCAGATGATTCTCTTGTTTGTAATTATGAAAAAAACGGATATTTTAGTTTAGATGGCGTAATTCTTTTGACTTCAGTTTTAATCGACAGTAATAATCTTTCTAAAAAGGAAGATGTTGAAAAAATCTGGGGAAAAATTCCTATAGTTTCCATTGGTCAAAAAATTGAAGGAATTCCATCATTTTTAATTCAAACAGATGATTCAATGAAACAATTAGTAGAACATTTAATTTTAAAACATAATTATCGAAAATTTTTATTTATTAGCGGTTCTCAAAATCATCATGATGCAATTATGCGTGAACATATTTTTAAAAAGACAATGGAAGCGTATAAACCTTGGTTTTCTGACTTATCTTACAAAATAAAACATGGAATGTTTAATGAGCAGGCAGCTGTTCAAGTTATGGAAGATTATTATAAAGAAAATCCTGACACAAAATTAGATGTGATTGTCTGTGCAAATGATAATATGGCTTTGGGTGTTTATAAATTTTTTAAAATTCATCAAGCAAATCCGAATATAAAAGAATGTGCTGTTACAGGTTTTGATGATATTCCCCAGGCAAAATTTGAAATTCCATCATTAACAACTGTAAAACAACCTTTGCAAGAAATTGGAACTGTTGCTTTTAATTCTCTTCTTGAAATGATTGATGGAAAATCTTTTTCAGATGAAGTTTTTATAGAATCAGAATTTATAGTTCGGGATTCTTGCGGATGTAATTCCTTACGCGAAAATAAAAACTGGAAAGAAGATTTTATTTTTCAATTACAATCAAAGTATGTTCAAACAGAACATTTTTTAAGATTGGTTTCTCATATCAGTATGGATTTAAATTATCCAGAAACATTAATTGGGATAAAATATCAGCTGAATATCAGCATAGAACAATTAGATGTAACAGATTTTTGCGTTTTGCTTGGTAAAGAAAAGTTAAAACCAATTTTTATTAGAATTGATAATAAATATATCCCAGATTTTAACAACAATAAAGAATGTACAATAGGAGAATTTTATGATGATTTTTTATATCAAAAAAAAGGAAAAGGTTCATCGTTAATTTTAAAAAATCTTTATTCGGGAAATCAAATTTTGGGTGTAGTTTTTTATGATGGAAATCATGCTGTTTTACCTCATTTATGTAATGTTGCGGTAAATGTAGCTCATGCACTTTTGAGAATTGAAAATGCAGAAGAAAAAAAACGTCGTGAAGAATATTTAACAAACGAAGTTTCAAAAAGGACAAAAGAATTAGTTGAAGCAAATAACAGAAGAATGGAAGTTGAAGCAGAAGTTTTGCGAATTAGCGAAATGGAGCGAATGCGTTTTAGTACAGATTTGCATGATGATATTTGTCAGCGTTTAGCTGGAATTTCAATGCTTTGTAGAAGTTATGCAAATTCAAAAACTCCTTTAAAAAAAGAAAGTATTTCAGAACTCGCATCTTTAATTGGAGATACGCTTCAACGAACAAGATTATATGCTCACAATTCATATCCTGTAGAATTAGAAAGTCTTGGGCTTAAAAATAGTATTGCAAATCTTTGTAATTCTTTTGAGCAACAACAAAATATAAAATGCAATTATTTTTGGAAAGTTAACGAAAATACGGAATTTGATAATATTCAAAAGTTAAATATTTTTAGGATTATACAAGAATCTTTACATAATATTGGAAAACATTCTAAAGCGAAAAATGCAAACGTTTCTATAATTCAAAACGAAAATCTTATTGAAATAAAAATTTGTGATGATGGAGTAGGGATTTCTCAAGAGAAATCTCTAAAAAAAGGATTAGGATTAAATTCAATGGTTTATCGTGCAGATCAAATGAATGCAGATTTTAAAATTGAAAAAAATATTCCGAATGGAACTTGCGTAAAAATAAATTTAAAAATATAGAAGGACTTAAAAATGAAAAAGCTAAAACAATTTTTAGAATTGTATTATGTATTTGCAAAAATTGGGACTTTTACAATTGGCGGCGGTCTTGCGATGATGCCAATGATTCAAAAAGAATTAATAGAAAAGCGTCATTGGATTACCGATGATGAACTTTTGGATTATTATGCAGTTGGTCAAAGTACACCGGGAATTGTTGCTGTAAATATTAGTACTTTTGTTGGCTATAAACAACTTGGAATTTTAGGAGGAATTATTGCAACTTTTGGAATGGTAACTCCATCTTTAGTGATAATTATGCTTCTTGCAAAATTTATAAATTCAATAGACGACTTTCCGATTGTTCAAAAAGCGTTAAAAGGAATTAATGTTGCCGTAACAGCTCTTTTAACTTCTGTAGTTATAAATTTTTCTAAAAAGACTATAAAAAATGTTTTTAATGCAATTTGTATGATGATTTCTTTTGTGGTTGTATTTTTTCTAAAGATTCAATCTTTTTATATAATTCTTGCAGCATTATTAATAGGAACAATTATTACTGCAATAAAACTAAAAAAAGAAAATAAAAATTCAGAAAAAAAATCTGAAAATAAAAAGGAATAAATTATGTCAATGTTTCAATTATTTTATACATTTTTTTATATAGGATTATTTACAATTGGTGGTGGAATTGTTGCTTTAACTTTGATGCAACAAACTATAGTCGCAAAAGGAATTATTTCTGAAGAATTATTTTATAATATGGTTGCAATTTCTGAAAGTACACCAGGTCCTTTAGGAACAAATATGGCAACGTATGTAGGTTTTAAACTTCACGGCGTTCCAGGAGCATTAATTGCAACTTTTGGAGAAGTTTTACCTTCAATTATAATTATTTTAATAGTTGCACAAGTTTTGCAGAAATTTAATAAAAATCCTTTTGTAAAAGGTGCTCTAGCATTTTTAAGACCTGTTACAACTGGTTTAGTTTTAGTTCCTGTTGTAAATATTTTTATTTTTACATTAATAAATGTTCCAAATGATTATTCAGTTTTATTAACGCTTGCTGGATGGAAAAATTTTTTTAATTGGATAAATCTTGCTGCTTACGGAATTTTTACTTTTCTTTTGTTTAAATTCGAAATTCATCCTATTTTGTTGATTTGTCTTGGGGCTGTTTTTGGAATTATTTTTTGTTAAAAGAAAACTGTCCTAGAAATTATAAAAAATTTCATAAATGGACAGTTTTTACAAAAAATTATTGTTTTGGTTTTGCTATTTCTGTAAGACTTGTAACAACTCCTGCCATATTTTGAATGTCTGATGGAATGATTATTTTTGTAGATCTTCCATCAGCGGATTTTTCAAATGCTTCAAGGCTTCTAAGTTTTAAAACTTTATCATCAATTTCAGCATCTTTAATCATTTTTAATCCGAGAGCCTTTGCTTCTTGTAATTCTTTTATAGCTTGAGCTTCTCCTAACGCTTTTTGAATTGCTGCCTCTTTTGATGCTTCTGCTTCAAGAATAACTGCTTGCTTTTTTCCTTCAGCTTCCAAAATTGCTGCTTGTTTATGACCTTCTGCAATAAGAATTTGTTCTCGGCGTTCACGTTCAGCTTTCATTTGTTTTTCCATTGCTTCTCTAATTGCTTGAGGAGGTTCAATGTTTTTTACTTCAACACGATTTACTTTTATTCCCCAAGGATCAGTTGCTTCATCCAAAATTGAACGCATTTTTGTATTGATTACATCTCTACTTGTTAGAGATTCATCTAATTCAAGTTCTCCAATAATATTTCTAAGAGTTGTTGCAGAAAGATTTTCCAAAGCGTTTATAGGTCGTTCAACGCCATAAGTATAAAGTTTTGGATCTGTAATTTGAAAATAAACAACAGTATCAATCATCATTGTTACGTTATCTTTTGTAATTACTGGCTGAGGTGGAAAGTCAAAAACTTTTTCTTTTAAAGACATTTTTGATGCAATTTTGTCAATAAAAGGAAATTTTATATGTAAACCAACATTCCAAGTCGCATGATATCCGCCTAATCTTTCAATAACGACTGCTTGCGATTGAGACACAATTCTAATATTAGCGATAATAAGAATTGCAAGAATAACTAAAAGTGCTACAATAATGTAAATCATCATTTTTTTTCCTCTCTGTATTTTATATATTTTCTATTATTAATGTGTTTCCATTCACATCAACAACTTTAACTGTTGTTCCTATAGGAATTTCTACATCGCTATTAGCTGTTACAGTCCAGATTACACCATTTTTTGCTTTAGCTTCACCTTTTTGAAATTTAGAAACTGTTTTTGTAATTAAAACTTCTTCACCAATCATAGAATTTACATTTGTTTTATCTTTTCCTATTTTTAATTTTTTTATTGCAAAAGGACGAGTAAAAATCACTAAAATGACAGTCAGTAATGCAAAAATTAATAATTGCCATTTTATTGGAAGAGTAGTTTTTGCGATAAAAATTAACGGAAGAGAAGCAATTGCTCCCCAAATTGTAGTAAGATTCATAGTAAATGCTTCAATGAAAATGCAAATTACCATAATTACAAGCCAAACCCAAGGCATAAAAATTGTAATATTTTCAATCATATTTTTATTATAAATTATAAAATCTAATTTGTGTATAAAATTATTTTCTTTATTCTGTAAAAAAATTGTCGATATTAAAAATATGAAGATAAATGATTTTGTTTCGTTAAGTTTAAAAGTTATTACCGACTATAGAGTTATAATTACAACTGTCGCAATGATTTTAGTTATGCTTTTTATAAAATACATTGTTGAATATAAACGAAAACCTTCAAAACTGAAAACCAAGAAAAAATCACAAAATCAATCTCAATCACCAAAAGTTCCTTCTGAAAATAATGAACAAGAACAAAATAAAAATGCATTACCACATTCAGATTTATCCGAAAAAGATTTTTCTTAGTAAAAATTGCATAAAAATTTAATTATTAAGAATTTATGATTTTTCTATTTTTTGAAATACGCAATTTTCCTTTCCACAAGAATTTATCACAAAAAATTCTACCGCTTTCCATTAATTGACTGGTGATTTCAGTAACATCAGAATGAGTCCAAATTTTTTTTCCGAATATTTTTAATGAATCTTGATTAAAATTATAAAAAATAGTTTCTTCAATTTCTTCTCTCGTGTAAAAATTTCTTGCTTTTTGTATTATTTTATAAGTTTTTTCCCAATCGTTTAATTTTTTCTGTTTTTTAGAAAGAGCATTACAATTATCACAACCAGAACAAAACGCTTCTTCCGCTCCCAAAGCATCTAAAAGAACTTGTCTTCTGCAATTTTTAGTTTCAGCAAATTCCATCATAGAATGTTCTCGAGAAGTTATTGGAAATTGAGAAAATTTTCTAGAATCATCAATACTCCAAATTAAAATTGCTTTTGCGACACTTCCGTCCCTTCCGCCTCGTCCTGCTTCTTGAATATACGCTTCTGCCGTTGTTGAGGCTTCGAAATGAATTACAGTGTGAATATCTTTTTTATCAACGCCCATGCCATACGCACAAGTTGCACATAAAATTCCGTCTTTAGAATTAAAAAACCATTTTTCATTTTCTTCTTTTTCTGATTTTTCTAATCCCGCGTGATAGAATCTTGAAATTTCAAAACCATAAGCCATATTTAATTCTCTGCACATATCTTCACTATTACTTCTTGTTCCACAAAAAATTATCATTGGGCGTAATTCTGTTTTTGAAAGATAAAGTGCTTCTTTCTTTTTTGCAGCAGCGTATTTTACAAAGTAGTGAATATTCTGCCGGTCACTTTCACTACGCAAAATATGAGCTTTTCCATTAAACAGAATTTCTGAAACATTTTCTAAAACGGTTGGAGAAGCTGTTGCTGTAAAAGCTGTAACTAATGGTGGAGAGATTTTTTCAATCACTTTTCCAAGATTTAAATATGCAGGTCTGAAAGAATTTCCCCATTCACTCACACAATGTGCTTCGTCAATTGCAATATGTTTTATATTGAGTTTTGATAATTCTTCCAATAAAAAATTATTTTCTAAAACCTCTGGATTTGCAAGGATGATTTTAGTTCCATTTTTTATTTTATCAAAATTTTCTATTTGCTCTTCTTTTGATTGTCCTCCTCTAAAAACAACGCATTTTAATTTTCCGTCTTCCATTCTCCGTTGTTGGTCTGTCATTAATGCTAAAAGAGGATAGATAATCATACTCGGTCCATCTAAAAGTAAAGCTGGAATTTGAAAACATAATGATTTTCCTGCTCCAGTTGGCAAAAGAACAATTTGTTTTCCTTTACAAAAAGAATCTGTTTCTGTTGTAGATGACAAATCTATATTTTTTTTCTGAAGAGAATATGCTTCTAAAATATTTGCAATCACCATTCTTTGCCACGGAAATAAGTATTTTATTCCAAAATTTTCAAAAGCGGTTTTTCCAACAATATCATTTTCATAAAGAGCTTCATCTGTATCGATTTTTATATTTTCCATCACTATAATATTGTCTTTTTTTGTAAGATTTCGGAATTTTTTGAGAAAAAAACTTTTTATTATGGTATAATTTTTGTATGAGTACACATATTCAAGCCCAAAAAGGTGATATTGCAGAGTCTGTTTTGCTGCCAGGAGATCCTCTTCGAGCAAAATTTATTGCAGAAAATTTTTTAGAAAATGCAAAATGTTATAATAATGTTCGTGGAATGTTAGGTTTTACTGGTTTTTATAAAGGAAAGAAAATTTCGGTTCAAGGAACTGGAATGGGACAACCTTCATTATCAATTTATGTTCAAGAATTATTTGAATTTTATGATGTTCAAAATGCAATCAGAATTGGAACAGCAGGTTCTGTAAGTGAAAAAGTTCCTTGTAAAAGTGTAATCCTTGCAAATGGAGCGTGTACAGATTCCGCTCTTCAAACTCAAAGATTTGGATTTAGTCATTATGCACCAATTCCGAGTTTTGAATTACTTTATCAAGCGTATAATAAAGCAAAATCTCTTGGAATAAATGTTCACGTTGGAGAATGTTTTTCAGGTGATCGTTTTTATGATGAAAATGAAACTTGGAAATTTTGGAAAAGATACGGAATTGTCGGTATTGAAATGGAGGCAGCTGAATTATATACTTTAGCGGCAGAGTTTCAACGAAAAGCTCTTGCTATTCTTACTGTTAGTAATAATTTTGTTACAGGAGAAGAAACAACTGCACAGGAACGTCAAAATACATTTAAGGATATGATGCATTTAGCATTAGAAACAATTATATCTTTATAAAAAAGGAGAAATATGAAACCAACGTTGTTAGTTTTAGCGGCTGGAATGGGAAGTCGTTATGGTGGTGTAAAACAAATTGATGGAGTCGGATTAAACAATGAATGTCTTTTAGATTTTGCAACTTATGATGCAAAAAAATCAGGATTTGGAAAAGTTGTTTTTATTATCCGTAAAGATATTGAGCAAGCTTTTAGAGAAAGACTTTTTGATAGAATTGCTAAAAATTTTGATGCAGAATATGTTTTTCAACAACATGAAAGCCTTTTATCTACTCAACAATTAAAAGATTCTGAAGGCAGAGAAAAACCTTGGGGAACAACTCATGCGGTTTTATGTGCAGAAAAATCTATCAAAACACCTTTTGCGGTAATAAATTCAGATGATTATTATGGAAGACAAGCGTTTGAAGTTTTAGGAAATTATCTTTCTTCTATTAATAATGATTGTTCTGAACATTCTATGGTTGGATATGTTCTTGGAAAAACGATGAGTCATTCTGGTTCTGTTAGCCGTGGAATTTGTTCTGTAAAAGATGAGAAACTTGAATCTATCGTAGAAAATTTGAAAATTTATTATGATAGTGATGAAAAAATTATTAGCGAAATGCCTGATGGCGAAAAGAAAATTCTTACCGGAAATGAATGGGTTAGTATGAATCTTTTTGGTTTTTCTCCAAAAGCGTTTGAAGAATTTCACATTTATTGGGAAAATTTTATGAAAGAAAATTCGTCATCACCAAAAGCAGAAGCTCTTCTTCCAGTTGCCGCAAGTGATATTATCAAACATAATAAAGGAATTATAAAATTCTTTACATCTACAGAAAGTTGGTTTGGAATGACTTATCCTGAAGATAGACAAATTGTAAAGGATGAAATTGCTAAAAAAATTAAAGAAGGATATTATCCTGAAAAGTTGTGGCAAAATTAATTTTTTGAGGAAAAAAAATGCTAAAATTAAATGCTATAAAATCAGAAAAAATTTGGGGATATGAACTTTGGATTGCATCAACTCATCCAAACGGTTGTCAAGAAGAATTTAAAAATGCTTGTGGAGGAGATTATCCTCTTTTAGTAAAAGTAATTCAAGCAAATGATAAACTTTCTATTCAAGTTCATCCCGATGATGATTGGGCTGTAAAATTGGAAGGTCCAGGAAACCGTGGAAAAACGGAATGTTGGTATATTTTAGATGCCGCTCCAGATTCAAAAATCGTTTATGGAATAAAAGAAGGCTTTTCAAATGAAGTTCTTGCAAAAGCAATAAAAGAAAATAATTTGGAAGATTATCTTGATTTAGTAAGTGTAAAACCTGGTGATTTTATTTATATTCCAGCAGGAACAGTTCATGCGATTGGTGGAGGTCTTCGGTTAATGGAAGTCCAGCAATCTTGCGATTTAACTTACAGACTTTATGATTGGGGACGTGGAAGAGAAGTTCATATAGAAAAAGGTCTTTCTGTTATAAAAAGAGAAGAAATGATTCCTGTTGCAAAATTTCCTGGAGTTTTTGATTGTAAATATTTTAAACTTCAATCAATAGATGTTAATGGTGAAATTTCAATTTCTGTTCCTTATATAAATAAATCAGAAGGATGGCAGCTTTTATATGTAATTTCTGCCGAAAATGCAAAAATATCTTCTCAAAATATAAAATCTGAAGAAATTTTTGCAATTGCTCCAGGTGAAACTGTTGTAATTTCTGGAAAATGTAAAATCATGCAAATTATTGCAAAGTAGGAATTATGCTTTTATTTTTGTTACTTTTATTTCCTTTAAGTTTAGTGGGATATTATCTTTACAAAAAAGATCCAAAATTGATTATGGTGATTGTAATAGGATTTTTAAGTTCACTCATCGTTTGTGCAATAAATTTCTTTTTTAAATTTTCACACAGAATTGTACCTTATTCATTTTGGTTAAATTTTGTTTATTATGTAGAAAAATTAGGACTTTTACCAATTACAATTATCTATTTGATTTTTATTCTACTTACGAAAGATTCTTTTAAAGATAAAATCGATTTTTACATTCCATTAATGCTTTCTTATTATATGGTATTAATTCCTTATAATGTAATTTCTTCTACAGAATCAAATGTTTATTCAGGATTCGATATTTTTATAAAACCAATAATTTATCTTTCTATGATTTTTGGTTCTGGTTTTTTATTAAAACAATTTTATTTTTCTATAGAAAAAAAGAAAGTTCCTTTTACAGTTTTGTCAGTTTTTCTTATTTTGATCGAAATATTAATTCCTTCGATTTTGGAATCTCTAAATGTAATTGGAGTGGCATTTTTTGAAATTTTAATTTTTGTGATTTTATATTTATTATTGAATTGTTTTATATATTGGAAATTACTAAAAAGAGTTTTAAAACAGTAAAAAAAAAGGTGAAGTTCAAAAAAACTTCACCTTTTTTTTAAACTAGTCTAAAGCATGTCCTGCAGAACCAAATACGTTTCTATTTTTGTCTGCATACATTTTTACAAGTTCAGCACGAGCATCTGTCAAATATTGACGTGGGTCAAAATCTTCTGGATGTTCAACTAAGTGTCTGCGAATTGCAGCTGTCATTGCAAGACGTCCATCTGAGTCTACATTGATTTTGCATACAGCAGATTTAGCAGCTTGACGAAGCTGTTCTTCTGGAATTCCTACTGAATTTGGAATTTTTCCACCAAATTCTTCAATTTCTTTTACATATTGTTGTGGAACTGATGATGAACCATGGAGAACAATTGGGAAACCTGGAAGTTTCTTTTCAATTTCTGCAAGAACATCAAAAGCTAATGGAGGAGGAACTAAAGTTCCATCTTCACGGCGTGTACATTGTTCTGGAGTAAATTTACATCTTCCGTGTGAAGTTCCAATTGAAATTGCTAAAGAATCACAACCTGTTTTTGAAGTAAAATCAATAACTTCTTCTGGTTTTGTATATTTTGATTCTTCTGCAGAAACATCTTCTTCAACTCCACCAAGAACGCCAAGTTCAGCTTCTACAGTTACATAATCTTTTTGAGAATGTGCGTATTCTACAACTTTTTTTGTAAGAGCAACGTTTTCATCATAAGGAAGAGATGAACCATCAATCATAACTGATGAAAAACCATTATCAATACAATCTTTTGCAACTTCAAAGTTTGGACCGTGATCCAAGTGCAAAGCGATAGGAATATCACATCCAAGTTCATGAGCGTATTCTACAGCACCGCGAGCCATGTTACGTAAAATATATTTATCTGCATAAGCACGAGCACCTTTAGAAACCTGTAAAATAACAGGAGATTTTGTTTCAACACAAGCCATAATGATAGCCTGCATTTGTTCCATGTTATTAAAGTTATATGCTGGAATTGCATATCCACCTTTCATAGCCTTTTTAAACATATCAACTGTGTTTACAAGACCGAGTTCTTTGTAACTAATAATAGCCATATAAAATACTTCCTTTTTAGAGCGTTTCCGCCCCGATTTAGTATGTTAATTACATAATATTTCAATTTGAATAATTATTCAATTGTTTTTTATTTTCATATTTTATAAAGAATGATAGAAAATTTGTTTTTTAATCTAAAGTTATTAGTTTGACAAAGAATTGTATAGGAAATATAATTAAATAAGTTATAAATTTGTCTAAATTTGCCGATAAAAAATAGAATGATTTTTTTATCGAAATGTTGAAAATTTCAAGGAGTTTTGCATGAAAAGGGGACTTAAAGTCTTTGTAGGTCTTGCATGTTTATTTGTAGTTGGTTTGCCAATTTTTGCTCAACCAAGTTCAAAAAGTGTAGAGACATTTGTAATGGATAGTTTTGATTCTATAGGAAACCAAGATTATCTTTATAAAGGTGAAAGATTAAGTTGGGATTGGAGCGTAAACCCAAGTCGTTTTGTTGCTGAAGGGTATCCAAAGACAACTGTAACTGTTGGTATTCCAAATTCATTAAAGAATTTACGTGCTAATACAGAAGAAGATCCATTAGTTTATGGAGTACAAATTGCTTTTAATCGTAAAGGTGATAACTGGTTTGAAGTTTATCCTTCTAAAGACGGAAATCCATACGAAATTCCTTTTATTGGAAATGTAACACAAATGGATTTTTGGGTTTGGGGTGCAAATTATAGATATTATCTTGAAGTTTTGATTAGAGATGCAAACGGTTCAGTTCATGTTCTTCCTGCTGGAAATATGCTTTTTTCTGGATGGAAAAATGTAATTGTTAATATTCCAGGTTGGATTCAACAATCATCACATTTGCGTTCTGGTCCAGAAAACTTAACTTTTGTAGGTTTTAGAATTCGTTCTGATGCTGCAGAATATGTAGATGATTTTATGATTTTCTTTGATCAAATAAAATATACAACAAATTCACTTTCATTCATTTATGATGGTTATGAATTAAAAGATGTTGATTTTGGTGATTCATCTTCTAGTGATGATGTTGAAGAAGTAGGAGATGCAAAATAATGAAAAAAATATTAGCATTTAGTTTTTCACTAGTTTTAGTTGCAAGTGCAATGTTTGCACAGAATTCAGCTCTTTCAGATCCAAATCCAGAACAAATTGGAGCGGATTCAGCAATGCAGGCATTACGGGAAGTTTCTGTAGATAAATTTGAAAGAGAAGGTTCTTGGAATGTTCATATTTCTTCAGATTATGGAGTAATTACAAGTCGTCTTTTTGAAGGAAATCCTGCAATGAAAGAACCTTTACCAGAAGATGAAGGTAACGAAGACGAAGATACACAAGTTCTTGGTGTTAGAGTTGATTTCTTTAAACGTGGAATAAATTCTTTTACAATTACATCAGGAAGACCTCTTCCAATTGAAGGAACTGTAAAAACAATTTCTATGTGGGTTTGTGGAAGAAATCAAGATCATGACCTTTACTGTTTAGTTCAAGACTATTTTGGAAGCAATTTTGAACTTTATATGGGTTCTTTAGGTTTCAGTGGTTGGAAAAAACTTACTTGTGTTGTTCCTCCAAGTGTAGATGGTGAACACGGAATTATTCAAAGTAGTGCTTTCTACGGAGATAAACCTGGTCTTAAAGTTATTGGTTTTAGAATTGATTGTAATCCTATGCAAGCTCGTGGTCAGTATTATGTTTATTTTGATGATTTACGTGCTGTAACAGATTTATATGATATTCAAAATCATGATGAAGATGATATGTCAGATAACTGGTAACAAAATTTCTTGATATAAAAGGCTATCTTAAAAGTGAAGTGTATTTTGCTTTTAGGATAGTCTTTTTTTATTTTAAATTATTCTGATATTTTAAAATATTTACTTCTATTTTTTGTTTTTGATTCTATTAAAATTCCCATTCTAAAATATAACCAAGTTATGAGATTTGCGTTATTATAAATTCTAGAAGGAATGTTTTTATTTTTCTTCATTAATTCTTTTATATCTTTTGCACAAAATTCATCATTTAAACCATTTGGAAGTAGTTTTAAATAATCTTCTTTTGAATTAAATTTTTCTATTTTTATAATTTCATCAAGTTTTTTATTTACTTTTATCCAATTTTTCTTATATCTTCTTTTGTTGTTTTTGGATTGAACAGGTTCATCGGTCATAACTCTGTGTTCAATCATATTTATGTGAATAACTTCAAGATAAAAATTTTCTTGTAATAAAAAATCATAAATACCAGTTAATTCTTTTAATAAATCATAAATATTTGCTTTTTTGGGACTTTTTCTAGAATAAATTAATTTTCCGTTAGAATCTGTAAGAATTATTTTTGTTGAAATTGCGAGCGGATAAACTAATGTAATTTTTGTTTTATTTTCTAAAGTTTTTTTTATCTTTTTTGAAAGTGAAGAAAGATTTTTTGTTTGAATTTCTATAACTTGGTTGTCTTTTGTAAGAATGTCGTAAACGAATCCATTTTGTTCAACTTCAGTTTTTCCAAAAGTTTTTTCTGCATAATAAATCTTTAATGTATTGTGTAGGCTGCTTTCATTTAAAACTGAAAATTTTGACATAATTTGATTATACTTATTTTTTATTTACTATTTTAAAGTGTAGTTTAATTTTAAAAAAAATATGAATTTTTATCATTATCGGTGTAAAAAGCCTTTGACTTTAATTTTTTTTAGACTAAAATGGTTAATAAGTGGGAAATAGTGGTAAAAAGTGGTAATAAGTGGGTATGAATCTTTTAACTGGTGAATACAATAATACAATTGATGATAAAGGGCGTGTTTCATTTCCTTCTAAGTTGAGACTGTCTGTTAATCAAAATGTACTTATAATTACCAAAGGTTTAGATACTTGCTTATGGCTTTTTACTATTGATGAATGGGAAAAATTTTCTGCAAAAATAATGAGTAATGCTTCAATGATGAAACGAAAAAATCTTGATATTATTCGTCATTTTATTGCTCCAGCACAACAGATTGAATTTGATAAAACCGGACGTCTTTCTATTCCTCAGAGTTTAAGAGATTACGCTAAACTTTCAAAAGATTGCACAATTTTAGGTGTTGCAAAATATATTGAATTGTGGGATTCATCTGCATATAGCGAATATCTTACAACCAGCGAAAATTCTTTCCGCGAAGCCGCAGAAGAATTTAATGATATAACTTTTTAAAATAATTTTGATTTTTTTTGTAGAAAGGGGGATTTACAAAAATTTTATTTTTAAAAATATTTGTAAATTTAAAGAATGGAAATCGTACATAAGCCTGTTTTATTAAACGAATGTCTCGATTATTTATCGCCAATTGGAGAAGAGTATGAAAATCATTGTTTGATGATTGACTCTACTTTGGGAGAAGGCGGTCATACATTTAATTTTCTTTCAAAATATAAAAATCTTGAAATTATTGGACTTGATGCAGATTCTGTTATTCAAAAAAAAGCTAAAGAAAGACTTAGTATTTTTGGTGAACGAATTCATTTTTATAATGGCTGGTTTAATGATTTTTATGATAATTATCCTTCTGAATATGAAAAACCAAATCTTATTTTATTTGATTTAGGAATTTCTGTTTTTCATTATGAAAAATCTAAGAGAGGTTTTAGTTTTCGTTATGATGAAAAATTGGATATGAGATTAAATTCTCAAAGTGAAATTTCTGCTGAAAATTTAGTAAATGAATTGCCAGAAGAAAAACTTGCAAATCTTATTTATCTTTACGGAGAAGAAAAATTAAGTAGAAAAATTGCAAAAGCGATTGTAGATGCCAGACAAGGTGGAAAAATCGAATCTTCCAAACAGCTGGCAGATATTATTTGGAATGCAGTTCCTTCAAATTATAGATACGCTCAAATCCATCCTGCAACAAGAACTTTTCAAGCATTACGAATTGCAGTTAATTCTGAATTAAAAAGACTTCCATCAGCTTTGCAATCAGCTTTTAATGTTTTAAAGCCTGGCGGAAAAATGGGTGTAATAACTTTTCATTCATTGGAAGATAGAATTGTAAAAAATTATTTTCGTAATCTTGGAAAACAATGCGTTTGTCCTCCTCAAGTTGCAGTTTGCCGTTGTGGTGGAAGTGCTTGTGCAGAAATTCTTACTAGAAAACCAATTTGTCCTACAGAAGAAGAAATAAAAGAAAATTCTCCATCAAGGAGTGCAAAACTTAGAGTTGTAAAAAAAATTAGAAATGCAACAGAATATCATTTGGAAGGTGTAATAGGTTTTTAAAATGAAAAGAAAAATCAAATCGTTTTTTAAAACATTTTTTATAATTCTCACTGTCGCAGCAATTCCAAGTTTATTGTTTTTATATGCACTTCAATCAAGAAAATATACAGATTTAACAAAAGAAGTTTTGAGTCTTGAACAAAAACAAGAAAAACTTATTGAAGAAAATAAAAAATTAGTTAGTGATATTAGTATTTTAACAAGTGCAGAACGAATTGAAAAAATTGCAGAAGAAGAATTGGGAATGCACAAAGCAGAAAGTGAAGATATTGTTCGCGTAGAAATGACAGGAGAAAAAAAATGATAAAAGAATCTTTAATGACTTTAGATGAATTATTATCTTCTGTTCATGGAAAATTGATTGGAAATCCTAAAGAATGTTTTTTTACAAATGTTGCCACAGATTCACGAGAAGTTGTTGAAAATACACTTTTTGTTCCTTTAGTAGGTGAATTTCAAGATGGTCATAAATATGTTCCAAATGCTATAAAAAGTGGTGCTTCTGTTATTTTAATCAATCTTTCTGAATATAAAAAAAATTCTTTTTTGTATGATGATTTAGTAAACGAAAATCCTAAAGTTGTTATTATTTGTGTTGAAAATACTTTGCATGGTTTACAAGATGCCGCAGAAGGTTATGTGGAGAAATTTCCAAATCTTACAAAAATAAGTATAACTGGTTCTAGCGGAAAAACGACAACAAAAGAAATGCTTGTTAGCGTTGCAAAAGCTCATTTTGGAGATTCTGTTGTTTTTACAAAAGGGAATTTAAATTCTGAAACAGGTTTACCACTTTCAGTTTTTCAAATTAGAAAAAATCATAAAATTGGAATTTTTGAAATGGGAATGAATCGAGTTGGAGAAATTGGTGAAATTTCAAAAGTTTTAAAATCACAATTTGGAATAATTACAAATATTGGAACTGCTCATATCGGAATTCTTGGAAGTAAAAAAAATATCGCACAAGAAAAAAGAAAAAGTTTTAATTATATTCCGGAAAATGGTGCTGTTTTTGTTCCTTGTGATGATGAATTTGCTGATTTTTGTACAGAAAATGTAAAAGGTAAAATTGTAAAATTTCCTTCAAAAAATGATGGAGTAAAATTTTTTAAAGATAATGGACTTTTTGGAACAGATTTTTTACTTGATGGAATTGAAATAAATCTTCATTTAAGTGGAAATTATAATTATAAAAATGCACTTTCAGTTATTGCTTGTGCAAAAGAATTAGGAATTTCAACCGAAGAAATTAAATCTGGTTTAGAAAATGTTTGTAGCGTAAACGGTCGAATGGAAATTTGTAAATTAGATTTTCCTGATAAAAAAGATATAATGCTTATAAAAGATTGCTATAACGCAAATCCTGATTCAATGAAAAATGCAATTGATTTTTGTTCAAATCTTAAAAATGTTGGAAAAAGAATTTATATTCTTGCAGATATGAAAGAATTGGGAGAAAGTTCAATTTTAGCACATCAAGAAATTGGAAAAAAACTAAAAGAATCTAATTTTGATTTTGTCTATCTTGTTGGAAATGAAATTGAAGAAGTGTATAAAATTTTAAGTGAATATAAAAATGTAAAATGGTTTCAAGAAAAAACAGATAAGGTTTTTGAAAAAATTGCTAGTGAAGTAAATAAAAATCTTTCAAATTTTGATGTTATTTTATTGAAAGGTTCTCATAGCATGGAATTAGAAAAATTGGTGCCATTAATTGAAAAAGAAGAGAAAGGTAAAAACTAAGATGGATTTTAATTTTTATGCAAATAAGACATCAGAAAATTATCACAAAATTGATATTTGGTTTTTAGTTTCAATCCTTTTATTATGGGGACTTGGAATCTTCACCTTGTTTATTAGTTCTCAAAATAACGCAGAAAGAATGTTTAAAGACCCTATGTATTTTGTAAATAGACAACTTATTTGTTCTGCAATAGGATTTGTTTTCTTTTTTCTTTTTTTATTTTTTGATATGAATATCATAAAAAAAGCCGTTCCTTTAATAGTTTGTGTTTCAATTATTCTTTGTATATGTACTTTTATACCAGGTTTGGGTATTGAAAAAAATGGTGCTCGTCGTTGGATAAAAATGCCTTTTAATTTTTCATTTCAACCTTCAGAATTTGTAAAATTTTCTCTAGTTTTATTTTTAGCAAATTATTTTGATAAACAGAGTGAAATTGAAATTCCAGAAGATAAAACTGTTTTTCCGGCAGTTTTAATTTTTATTATTCTAGATGTTTTAGTTTTTTTGCAGAAAGATTTTTCTACAGGATTATTTATTTTTATCATAGGATTTTTAATGTTTTTTGTTTCTGGTTCAAAACTTACATGGTTTTTTCCATTAATGATAATCGCAATTCCAGCGTTTATTTTGATGATTTCTCTAGAATCTTATCGTCTTGATAGAATTGCAGGTTTTTTTAATCCAGATAAATACTCAAATTCAATAAACTATCAATATACGAGAGCAAAAGTTGCAATTAGTGAAGGAGGATTTTGGGGAAACGGAATTGGTGCAGGCTTAAAAAAAATAAATTTTATTCCAGAAATACAAGCTGATTATGTTTTTGCTGGTTGGGTAGAAGCAATGGGATTATTCGGAGTTATAATTTATTTTTTATTGCTAGGATTTTTTGCATTTAGAGGATATAAAGCTGCATTAAATTGTCCAAAAAGATTTGATTCTTATGTTTCGTTCGGATTTGTAACAATCATTCTTATACAATCTTTGGTAAATTGTGCTGTCGTTTGTGGATTTATTCCTACAACAGGAATTCCTTTGCCGTTTTTTAGTTTAGGTGGTTCTTCAATCATTATGACTTTAGCAATGTCTAGTTTGGTTTTGAATGCCTCTCGATGTGAAGAAAAAGTTGAAAAAAAAGTAAAAAATGACGAAATTAATATTGAGTCGCTAACAGTTTTAAATTAATAAAGGTGGAAAATAATGAGTGATTTAAGTTTATCTGCAGATGATTATCTTGATGATTTTCTTAATGATGAAAAAATAGAACAAAAAAAACTTGCCTCAGAGAAAAAAATAAAAATTGTAAAAATTGTTTTCTTTATTTTATGTTTTTTACTTTTGGGAGAATTTGTGGTTTATAAATATGTTATGCCAAGTTTTTCAAATCCAAAAGTAACGATTTTTGGGCAAAAACAAATTACCGCTCAAGAAATAGCAGAAAAACTTTTAGTTATGAACAGTTCAAATTGGTTTGATTTTGATGTTGATATGGCAACTGCAATTCTTGCATCTGAGCCAGTTATAGAAACTGTTTCTGTAGAAAAAAAGTTTCCAGATAGAATTTTAATAAATATTGTAGAAAGAATTCCTGTAGCAGTAACTTTTATCGCAAATAATGGATATACAAGTCCAATTGAAGTTGATAAAAATGGAGTTTTATTTGAATTAAAAAATAAATCATCATCATTAAATTCTCTTCCAATTATTTCGGGCCTTCCAATAGAATATATTTCTAACGGAATGAGAATTCCCCAGACTTTTAGACCTCTTATTGAGCAAATTTCAAAAATTCAACTTGGTTCTCAGCAGTATTTTGCTAGTATTTCAGAAATTTGTGTTCTTCCAAAAGAATATGGAAATTATGAATTAGCGTTAATTCCTTCTCAATCAAAAATAAAAGTTCTAACGGATCGTGCATTGAATGAAGAAGCATTAAAGTATATGATGATAGCATTAGATGTTGTAAATCAATTAGATACAGATGTTTCAGAAATAGATTTACGATATGGTTCTGTTTCTTATAGAACAAAGTAGAGGGGATTTTTAATGTCAGACAGTAAGGTTGTTGTTGGTCTAGATATAGGTACAAGTGTAATTCGTGTTGCAATTGGAGAAGTTGATTTAGAAACTGATACAGTTCAAATCGCAGGAACTTCATCTATAAAATCTGCTGGTTTAAGAAATGGTGTTATTGTAAACATTGAAGATGCAAAAGATGCAATAAAAGAAGCAATCGCTCTGGCAGAACAAGATGCTGGAATTGTTGTAGAATCTGTGATTACAGGAATTGGTGGTTCTCAAATTGAAAGTCAAAACTGTAAAGGTGGAGTTGCTGTAAATTCTTCTGGTAAAAATAATAAAGAGATTTCTAAGGAAGATGTTAATCGTGTAATTGAAAATGCAACTGCAATTCCTGTTTCTGGTGATAGAGAGAAACTTCATGTAATTCCAAGAGATTATATTGTAGATGGTTTTAACGGAATTTCAGATCCTGTTCATAGAATTGGAACCCGTCTTGAAGCAGAAGTTCATATTGTAACCGCTGCAAAAACAATTATAGAAAATATTCGTTCTACAATTTATCGTTCAGGTTATCATCTTGATGGAGTGATTTTAAAGACGCTTGCACAAACACTTTCTGTTTGCCACAAAGATGAAATGGATTTGGGTTCTATTTTAATCGATTTAGGAGCGGGTACTACAGATGTTATTGTTTTACTTGGCGGTTCTCCTATTACAACAGCATCTGTTCCTGTCGGTGGAAATTTAGTTACAAATGATATTTCTATTGTAACTGGAATTTCTGTTGCTACTGCAGAAAAAATAAAAATTGAATCAGGTTGTTGTTGGCTAGATAATATAACAGAAGATAATGATAAGGAAGTTATTTTGCCTGGAGTTGGCGGTCGAGCTCCTGATATGATATATCAATCACAACTTTGTCAAATCATTCAAGCAAGAATGGAACAAATTTTTACAATGGTAAAATCTGCAATTATAAAAAATTCTGCAGGAACAATTAAGCAACTTACCGGAAATATTATTTTAACTGGTGGCGGTGCTCAAATGGATGGTGTTATAGAACTTGCTCAAAATGTGTTTAAAACATCATCTGTTAGATTAGGCGTTCCTGAAAATTTGGGCGGAATTGAAGAAAAATATCGTCGTCCAGATTTTGCAACTGTAATTGGACTTGTTTTAGCAAATAGAACTTTAAATAAAGGTCAATCTTTACACAAAAAATCAAAATTATTTGGAAATAAAAAAGAAAAAAATAAATCTGGGGAAAATCCTGTAAAAAAATTCTTAAAAATGTTTTTTTAGAGGTTTATCTTTTTTAGTTGCGTTTAGTGGGAGGAAATATGGGAAATCTTGGAATTTCTATTGTAGAGGATGATTCAAATCTTGAGAGAATAATAGAGGAAGATTACAATCCAACTGTCATAAAAGTTGTTGGTTGTGGCGGTGGCGGTTCGAATGCTGTTAATCGTATGATTTCACGAGAGTTAAGCAATGTAGAATTCATTGTTTTGAATACAGATTTACAAGCTTTAAATCGTTCTGAAGCAAAAATACGAATTCCTATTGGTCAAAAAGTTACAAAAGGTCTTGGCGCTGGCGGAAATCCAGAAGTTGGTGCACAAGCGGCAGAAGAAGATAAAGACAAAATTACTGATATTTTACGTGGTGCTGATATGGTTTTTATTACCGCTGGAATGGGCGGTGGAACGGGAACTGGTTCTGCTCCAATTGTTGCTAGTATTGCAAAAGATTTAGGTTGTCTTACCGTTGCAGTTGTAACAACTCCTTTTTCTTTTGAAGGTAATATCAGAAAACGTCGGGCAAAAGAAGGACTTGAAAAACTTCATGATATAGTTGATTCTCTAATTGTTATTCCAAATGAACGTCTTTTTTCTAATATTGATAAAAATACTACTGTAACAGAAGCTTTTAAAGAAGCTGATGAAGTTTTATGTCAAGGTGTTGAAGGCATTTCAAATATCATCACAAAACCTGGAGATGTAAATACCGATTTTGCTGATGTAAGAAATGCAATGAGCGGTCAAGGTAATGCAATTTTTGGAATTGGCGTTGGTGAAGGCGAAAATCGTGCGTCAGATGCTGCTTATTCTGCAATTAATAATCCTATGCTTGAAGATTCAAGAATTGATGGTGCTAAAAATATTTTAGTAAATATTTGTGCTTCAGAAGAAGTTTCTCTTTCAGAAGTTGGTGAAATTTGTAATATTGTTACAGCTTCTGCTGATAAAGATTACAATATGTTTTGGGGACAAGTTACAGTTCCAGAAATGGGAGATAGAATTAGCGTAACAGTAATTGCAACTGGTTTTGAAAATGCAAATAATTCTCAAATAGAACAAAATCCAACAGAAAATATAAATATCAAAAAAGTTGAAGAACATAGAGATGATGTTGTAAATTCTTCAGAACTTAATTCAATTTTCCATCCACAAAAAAATAATTCAGGACTTAGTGGAGATTTTGTTTCTAAAAAAGATTTACATTCAGAAAAATCAATAAATAAACAAAATTCTGAAAAATCAAAACCTTTATCAGATTCAATTTTTGAAAATCAAGAAGTTCCTACAAAAAATTATAAAGAACCGCCAGAAGGTTGGGTAAATACAGATGATTTAACTAGACCAGCTATTTGGAATAAAAAGGATTTTAGTAGAACTATAAAATTTGATTAATTTTAATGGTTAAAATCTATGACGATAGATGAACTTCTAAATCATTTTTATTCAGATTTAATTCTTGTAAAAAGAAATGCGGAGCAATCAGCTTTAACTTATAAAATTTCTGTAAGAGAATTTTTGAATTGGCTTGTAACGGAAAAAATAAAGTTAAAAGATGTAAATGTTCAAACTCTTGTGTTTTTTTTTATAAAGCGAAAATCTGACGGTTCTGATGAACTTACAATTTCTAAAGATATATCTGCATTGAGGGCATTCGGTGAATATCTTGTTAGAAAAGGAATGTGGACAGAAAATTTTGCATTGATGTTGGATAAACCCAAAATAAGCAAAAATCTTCCAAAAGTTTTATCAGTTCAGCAAGTTGAAAATCTTTTAGGAGCAATTGATACATCAACGCCATTAGGCAAACGAGATGATGCACTTTTTGAATTGATTTATTCGTGCGGTTTACGAATTAGTGAAGCATGTACGTTGTTAATTTCACATTTACACATGAAAGAAGGTTTAATCTTAGTTCATGGAAAAGGTGATAAAGAAAGAATTGTTCCTTTTGGAGAAACTGCACATCATAAATTAGAAATTTATCTTAATGAAGTAAGACCAAATCTTGTTAATGGTAGAAATGTTGCAGAAGTTTTTGTAAATTATAAAGGAGAGCCAATTTCAAGAAAAGGAGTTTGGAAACGTTTTCAGACTTTAGAAACTTTAAGTGGTGTAAATTCAAAAGTTCATACTTTGCGACATTCATTTGCAACCCATTTGCTTTCTGGTGGTGCAGATTTGCGTTCTGTTCAGGAACTTTTAGGGCATAGTGATTTGAGTACAACAACAATTTATACTCACGTTACAGATGACCAATTGGAAAAAGCTCATGAAAAATATTTTGATAAGAATTTTAATTAGAGAAGGTGAAATATGAAAAAAAAGTTTTTATTTGTTATAAGTATTTTTGCACTTTTTAGTTTTATTTCTTGTGGAGTTTCTAATAAAACAATAATGCGATATCAAAAAATGGAAGAAGGCGTTTCAAATCCTTCCACCATAGAAGAATACAAATCTGCTATTGAAAAATATCAGGAACGAGTTGCTGATATTCAGTTAGCAAATCAACAGATTGGAATTTGGTATAAAATTCTTGGTACAAAATACGTTGAAAATAAAATGTATGGAGAAGCATTAAAATGTTTTCAGAGTGCATTGGAATTTTATCCAGATAATCAGAATCTTTACTATTGGGTTGGCGTTTGTGCCGGTTATATGAGTCATCAGGCATTAGATTTTGGTGCAACAGGAAATACTACCATTCGTTATAATTATTTAAAACTTGCAGAAGAAGCGTATTTAAGGGCAATTAAAATAGAAGATAAATATGTTCGTGCTCTTTATGGTTTAGGTGTTCTTTATGTGTTTGAACTTGAAGAACCAGAAAAAGCAATTCCTCACCTTGAAAAATTATTGAATATCGATACAAAAAATCATGATGCAATGTTTGTTCTTGCAAGTGCATATTATTTGACGTATGATTTTGATAAAGCAATAGAAATGTATGATAAAATTATTGCAACAACAAAGTCATCTGATGTAAAATCACAAGCAGAAGCAAATAAGCAGCAGATTTTAGATGAATATTCGCTAATAAATTAGGGGATTTTTTTAGAGTGACAGAAGAGCAAATCATTTTACATCTTTCAATAGGAAGAATTTCGTTTTTACGATTTTCTGAAAAGAGAATTTTATTTAAAAATATTGACAATTCTAATACTCTTGCATTACTTTCTATAGATGATATTGAAAATTTGGTTAATCGAAAATTTTCAAATCGAGTTCTTTGGAATGGAAGTGAAAATCTAAAAATGGCAAAAATCACATTCCGATATTGCCAAACTCTTAATATCAGAATATTGTTACATTCAGATAGCGAATATCCTGAAAATTTAAGACAGATTGCAGATCCTCCTTATCTTATTTTTTGCCGAGGTGAACTTTCCCTTTTAAATGGAAAAAATATTTCTGTTGTGGGAACTCGTAAATTATCAGAAGAAGGAAAAAGTGCTGCAAAACAATTTGCGTACGATGCTGTTTGTGATGGTTTTAATATTGTTAGTGGTCTTGCTAGAGGTGCTGATAGTTTTGCTCATAAAGGTGCAATTGATGCTTATTATGATTATATAGAAAAAGATGCTGATGTTACAAATTTAGGAAAAACAATAGCGGTTCTTCCAAGTGCAATAGATGAGATTTTTCCTGCAAGTCATAAAAGAATTGCAGAACAAATCTTACAAAGTGGAGGTTTAATCATTAGTGAATACGAACCAAAACTTAGTTTAGCAAAATGGCATTTTATAGGAAGAAATAGGATTATTGCTGGACTTTCGTTTGCAACAGTTGTAGTTGAAGCTCCTCCAGGAAGTGGTGCTTTAATTACCGCAGATTTTGCATTAGATTATGGAAGAGATGTGATGTTTCATAAAGTTGCTTTTAGCGAATCTGCAAAAAAAATTTCTTCAGTTGTAGAAAATCAATTAAAAAATGATTTTGAAAAAGGAAGAATTAGTAAATATAAGATGGAAAATACAATAGAAAAATTTTTAGATTCTGGTGCTCCCGTTATCAGTGATTACAAAGATTTTTGTATTGCATTGAATGAATTTCCAGGAAAAAGAAATTTTATTCAAGAGAGAGAACTTTTACAAAGTGATTTATTCAAAGAAGATTCTTAATTTTTTAGAATTGATTTGAAAAGAAATAGATTTGAACTAAAATATGTAGGATAAATTATGGCAGAAAAAAAATCATCTAAGAAGAAAAACTCACAAACTCTTGTTATTGTAGAATCTCCATCAAAAGCTCATACAATAGAAAAATATTTAGGTCCTGGATATGTTGTTCGTGCTTCTGTAGGACATTTGATAGATTTACCAAAATCTAGAATGGCAATTGATATTGAGAATGGTTTTCAGCCAGAATATATAACTGTAAGAGGAAAAGCAAAACTTTTAAAAGAACTTCAAAAAGAAGCAAAAAAATCAGAGAAAGTTCTTCTTGCATCCGATAATGACCGTGAAGGAGAAGCAATTGCCTGGCATTTAAATAATGCTTTAAAAGATAAAACTTCTGCACCAATAAATAGAATTGTTTTTAATGAAATTACACCAGTTGCAATTACAGAAGCTGTAAAACATCCTGGAGAAATTATTGAATCTAAAGTAGATGCACAAAAAGCAAGAAGAGTTTTGGACAGACTTGTTGGTTATAATTTAAGTCCAATTTTGTGGGCAAAAGTAAAAAACGGACTTTCTGCCGGAAGAGTTCAATCTGTTGCGTTAAGACTTATTTGTGAAAGAGAAAAAGAAGTAGAAGATTTTTTACCAGAAGAATATTGGTCTTTAGATGCTGATTTTACAAAAGGAAAATCAAAATTTACCACTCAACTTGTAAAATATAAAGGTGAAACTCCAGAATTAAAATCTGAAGATGAAGTTAAAAAAATTATGGATGAAATAAAAAATTCGCCATGTAAAATTTCATCTATCAAAAAGACAGAAAAATCAGTTCGACCAAAACCTCCTTTTACAACTTCAAAACTTCAGCAATCTGCCGCAAATAGATTGGGATTCACTTCAAGAAAAACTATGCAAATTGCACAACAGCTTTATGAAGGAATTCAAATTGGCGAAAATCATGTTGGTTTAATCACTTATATGCGAACCGATTCTGTTCGTATTTCAGAAACAGCCTTAAATGATGTTCGTTCTTGGCTTGAAAAAAATCATCCAAATGAACTTCCTGAACAAGCAATTCATTATGCTGTAGGAAAATCTGCACAAGATGCTCACGAAGGAATCCGTCCAACTTATGTTTCTTATACTCCAGAAAGCATAAAAGAATATTTAACTCATGATCAATTTAAGCTTTATTCAATTATTTGGGAACGTTTTGTTTCTTCTCAAATGAAAAATGCAAAAACAATTACAACTTCTGTAGAAATTACCGCAAAAGATGCAATTTTTAGACTTTCAGCAAGCAAAATTTCTGAAAAAGGATTTTATCAAGTTATAAAATTGCTTTCTTCAAAAGAGGATAAATCAACATCTTTACCTTCCTTAAAAGAGGGAGAAGAGTTGAAAGTTGAAGATTTTCATTCAGAACAGCATTTTACTCAAGGCCCTGCTCGTTATACAGATGCTTCTATCGTTCGTATGCTTGAAGAAAAGGGAATTGGTCGTCCTTCAACTTATGCGACAATAATTTCTGTTTTGTTGGATAGATATTATGTAACTCGTTCAAATAAGCAACTTGTTCCAACTCAACTTGGAAGAATGATAAATAAAATTCTAATAGAAAGTTTTCCTGAAGTTATTGATGAAGAATTTACAGCAAAAGTTGAAAATGAACTTGATGAAATTGAAGCTGGAAAATTAGTTTGGAATACAATTATTTCAGAATTCTATGGTCCATTTAAGAAAAAAGTTGATGATGTAATGGAACATCAAGAAAGTATAAAAGGTTTTTTAGACGAAAAAACAGATTTAACTTGTGAACTTTGCGGAAAACCTATGGTAAAAAAACTTGGAAGATTTGGATTTTTCCTTGCATGTACAGGTTTTCCAGAATGTCATAATACAAAATCAATTCCTCTTGCAAAATGTCCAGTTTGTAAAACTGGTGATATAGTTGAGCGAAAAAATAAGGGAAGAGGAAAATCTTTCTTTGGTTGCACAAATTATCCTACTTGTACATTTATTTCACACTTTAAACCAATTGATCAAAATTGTCCAAAATGTGGCTGGTTTATGGTAGAAAAATATGACAAGAAAAATGGTGCGTATAAAGCTTGCATAAATCCCGATTGTGATTATCTTCACACTGCAGATGAAGTTTCTGCGGTTGAAAATGTCTAGTTTTACGAAAAAATGCAAGATTACATCCCTCGCTCGCAAGTCTCGCTCGGAGCGGTTTTTGTGGAAAATCCTAAAAAATTGCACTGTCGTACAATTTTTTTTAACGGATTTACGATAAGACGCATGCATAAATCCCGATAGTGATTATCTTCATACTGCAGATGAAGTTTCTGCAGTTGAAAATGTTTAGTTTTACGAAAAAATGCAAGATTACATCCCTCGCTCGCAAGCCTCGCTCGGAGCGGTTTTGGTGGAAAAATATTTAATTGAATTCTTTTAAAATTTCTTCAATATAAGTTTTTACATCTTCTGCGATTGCATTTTTTAATTTTGTAAGATTTTCTTTATTTTGCTTAAAAGAAGAACCAACTGGCATAAAAAGTTGAACAACATCTATATCTAAAGCCTCTGTGATTTGAGAAAGAGTTTTTTCAGAAAGCCAAGTTCTTCCTTGTTCTAAACTTTTTATCATATCTTCCGAAACATCTGCTTTTTCAGCAAGTTGGAATTGTGTGAGTTTTTTCCCTTTTCTTTGTTTTTTTATATTTTCACCTAATCGTTTTTGTATTTCTAATAAATTCATAAATTTATTTTTATTTATTTTTTTTCTATATAAAACTGAATGAAAATACTAAATTTTTCAAAAGAGTAATAGAAATACTCTTTTGAAAGTAATATAATTACTCTTATATTGAATTAGGTATTTATATTTAGAAAAGGATTTTCCCAAATGCAGCAAAACAATATAAAACAATCTTTAATTTCTGAAATTAAAAAACGTGTTCAAGATAAAATTCTCGAACCAACAAATGCAAATCTTTTAGAAAAACTTATCAATAACGCAGATTCTTCGGACGAAGCAATTCAAATTGCCGCTCTTGGAACAACGTACAAAAGAACTGGTCTTCATTTTGATAAAAAACTTGAAAAACTTGGAAACACAATCAAATATTTTAAGAAAAACGAAAAACTTTCTTTCCATACAGATTACACAAAACCTGCAAATAAACTTATAATCGGGGATAATTACGATGCGTTGCAAAATCTTTTAATTGAATATAAAGCAAAAATAAATGTGATTTATATTGATCCGCCTTATGGAAAAGACAGTATGGGCGAATTTGCAAAAACAAATTATGAAAATGCAATCACCCGCGACAATCTTCTTTCAATGCTTTATCCGCGTCTTACTCTTGCAAAAGAACTTTTAAGCGATGACGGAGTAATTTTTTGTAGTATTGATGATAAAAATCAAGCATATATAAAATGTTTGTTTGATGAAATTTTTGGTGAAGAGAATTTTGTAGCGACTTTTATTTGGCGTAAAACTTCAAATCCGAACACAACAGGAAATAATATTGGAATTGAGCACGAGTATGTTCATTGCTTTTCAAAATCGTCTGAATATATGCTTCGTGGATTACCATTAGATGAAAAAGATTCTGAAAAATATGTCGGAAAAGATGAATATTTTGATGTTCGTGGAGCTTATAAAATTGTTGGATTGAATAAAACTGGAACAGTCAATGATTTGCGACCAAATCTAACTTATGATATAAAAGCTCCTGACGGAAGTATCATAAAGCCTAATCCAAGATGGCGATGGTCAAAAGAAAAACTTGAAAAAGGAATTGAAGAAAACAGAATTGTCTTCAATAATTTTAAAGGAAAATGGACTGTTTCATACAAACAATATTTAAATGAAGATACAAATGGAGAGTTCATAAAAAGAGAAAAACTTATCAAAACTATTCTTGATTCTTACGGACGAACAACAGATGGAACTTCTGAAATAACAGAACTTCTTGGCAAAGGAAAATTTGATTTTCCAAAACCAACAGAATTATTAAAAATTTTGTTTTACATTGCTTCAAATCCTAATTCCATCATCCTTGACTTTTTCGCAGGTTCAGGCACAACTGGACACGCGGCTTTAGACTTAAATGAACAAGATGGCGGAAATCGTACTTTTATTTTATGTCAGCTGAACGAAAAAACTCCCACAACGCCAAATGGAATTGCTTATGATGTAACTTCAAAACGTTTAAAAAGAATTATGACTGGTTCCTGTTACGACGGTTCAACAGATTTTGCTTGGAATAAAAATCACAAATCTTACGGTGGAAATCTTGATGTTTACGAAATAGCAGAAGTTTCAAATTTTGAAAGCGTAAATGGAAAAACTCCGTTTGAAGTGATTGATGAAACTCTTTATGGCAAAGAAAAATTTTCTACGATAAAAGAAAAAATTGAATGGATTTGTTCAAATTTTGATAAAACTCAAAAATATTTGGAAGAAAAATAATGTTACAGGAAGCAATAGATTTACAAAAAAACGCAGTTTCTAATCTTGTGAAAGTTCTGCATGAAAATAAAAAGGAATTTACATTCAAAGCTCCAACAGGAAGTGGCAAAACTTTTATGATGGCTGATTTTATGAATCGTATAATTTCAACAAACGAAAATATAATTTTTATTGTTTCAACGCTTTCAAAAAGTAATCTTGCACAACAAAATTTTCAATCATTTAAGAATTTATCAGAAAATGGAACTTTTCCAAATTTAAAACCGTTTTTAATCAATTCAGATTCAAGCAGCGAAGGAAGCATTTTTATTCCAACTGATTACAATGTTTATGTTCTTCCCCGCGATTTATACAAAGAAAAAAGTAAACTTAAAAATGAAGGAACTTTTTTAAATTTTTTACAAACAATAACAGAAAATCTTTTTTGTGATAATTTTCAAAAAACAATTTATCTTATAAAAGACGAATGTCATATTGCGACGACAAATCTTGATGAATTAAATTTTTATTTTACAAAAATCATTAATTTTTCCGCAACGCCAAAACTTTCTCGTTTACAAAATCCTGATGTAGAAATTACAAATCTTGAAGCAGAAACTGCAAAACTTATAAAATCTGTTGAAATTGGAAATGAAGAAGATTCTCTTGAAAATGCTTTAGAAAAATTTGAAGAAATTAAAAAAAATTACATAAATGAATTAAAAGTAAATCCTTGTTTGATAATTCAAATTTCAAATAAAGATAAGGCAGAAGAAGAACTTAAAAATAATATTTTTCCATCATTAAAAAATCATCAGGAATTAAAATGGGTTTATATTGCTGGTGAAGAAAAAACTTACGACACAAACGATTCTGGTTTGAAAAAACTTTCTGTAAAAAAATGGAAAGATTATATGAAAGAAAAATCTTCTTCAATTTCTGTAATTATTTTTAAAATGGTTATTTCTGAAGGTTGGGATATTCCGCGAGCGTGCATGCTTTATCAAATTCGCGACTCAAAAAGTAAACAACTTGATGAACAGGTTATGGGACGTGTTCGCAGAAATCCGCGACTTTTAGATTTTGAAACTCTTTCTGAAAATGCACAAAAACTTGCTTGCACTTCTTGGATTTGGGGAATTATTCCTGAAGAAACAAAATCTAAACAAGTAAATCTTTTTGAAAATTATAATATTGAAAATGATATTCGCATAAAAACGACAAAACTTAAAATTTTTAATGAAGCAAAATTCAATTCTGAGATATTTTTGAAAAATTTAAAAAATAAAGCTATTACTCACAAAAGTATTTTTGAACTTTATCATTCTCTTTTGCTGCAAAATAATGAAATTCAAAATTTGTGTTATTCTTATTCTGATGATTTTTCTAAATGGCGAGTTTTTACCGAAAATCTTTCTGAAATAAAATCTTCTTATGCTAAACAAATTTGTAATTATGAAAAAACAATGATTGTTTCTGATGAAGTAAGTTTTCCTACAAAAAGTATTTATTTTGAAACAGAAAAGACTTTAACACTTAACGATTGGATTTGGTACAGAAAAGATTCTTGTGATGATTTTTCATTTGACAGCGAAGCAGAAAAAAAATGGGCGGAACTTTTAAAAGATATAAGACAAAATTCAATATCTGAAACATCAAATCTTAAGTTTAATAATAAATTCTTATGGGGAAAAAATTTTTCTCAAAATTCAGAAATAAAATTTGAATATTATTTAGATGGCGTTCATTCATCTTATCCAGATTTTGTAATGAAAGATAAAAAAGGAAAAATTCATATTTTTGAAGTAAAAAGTGTAAATAAATCTTCAGAAAAAAAATTTGATGAAGAAGAATATAAACAAAAAGTGAATGAATTAAAATTGTGTTACAAAGAAAGTTCAAAAAAAACTCAACATATTTTTTATCTTCCAATTTTAGAAGGAAGCGAATGGAAAATCACAAAATTTGAAAATGGCGAAGAATGTACAATCACAAAAACTCAGTTTGTAAATTCTGTAAAAGTTTAAAATCACTTTTTACTAGACTTTTTTTTCAAAATGTATTTATTTTAAATTATGATTTATGGTTATATTCGAGTTTCAACTGATAAACAAACTGTTGAAAATCAGCGATTTGAAATTTTAAAATTTTGCAGCAAGAATTCTATAAAAGTTGATAAATGGATTGAAGAAACTATCAGTGGAACTTTATCGCCAGAAAAACGTGAATTAGGACAACTTCTTACGAATATAAAAGAAGATGATTTGATTATTTGTTCTGAACTTTCGCGTCTTGGTCGTTCTCTTTTTATGATTATGTCTATTTTGAATTTAATTATGCAAAAAGGTGCTAGAATTTGGACTGTAAAAGACAATTATAGATTAGGTGATGATATTCAGTCGAAAGTTCTTGCCTTTGCGTTTGGACTTTCTGCAGAAATTGAACGAAATTTAATTAGCCAAAGAACTCGTGAAGCGTTAGCGTTAAAAAAATCACAAAATATAAAACTTGGAAGACCTTTAGGTTCTTCAAATAAAAAACATCTTCTTGACGGAATTGAATTTCAAATTTCTACGATGCATAAATGGGGAATGAGTATGAATCATATTTCAAAATTTCTCGGTGTTTCCCGTAATTCAATCAGAAGATGTTTATATGAAGCGTAATTCTTTTTGAAAAATTTTATTATTAAAATAATTTAATATTTTGTTCACACACAAATTCTTCATTTGGAGAAATTTTATTCATTCCAATTTTATTTTCCCAATTGTGATCTGTATTTATTGCATCAGGAATTCCATGCCATGGTTCAATGCAAACAAATTGAGGTCTTCCAGAAGTATTTTGCCAAATCATACAGTAAGGAAATCCTTTTGTAGAAATTGTGATTAAAGAATTTGTCTTTTTATTTTTTAATCCAACCCAATTTGAAGTAAAATTCGTAAATAAATGTCCATTTTCAAAGCCTTTTTCATTTAAAGGAATAATTCCGTTTTGTTTTTCACCATATAATTTTGTATAAGGAACTTCTCCATTTTCATTTACATCAATAAAACCTTCTTTTGTGCAGGCAACGCTTACTAAAGGTTCTTGTTTTTCAAAAATAATTTCATAATCATTTATAGTTGTATCTTTAGAATCTGTATTTTTTGGACAAGAAAAAGCGGTGTGAGTTCCAATTCCAAATTTAAAAGGTTTAGAATCTGTGTTTTTTACAATGATTTTCCAGTTTAATCCGTTTTCTGTAAGTTCATATTCTGATTTTAGTGAAAATTTATAAGGAAAATTGATTAAAGTGTTTTCATTTTGAGTTAATTCAAAAACTGCTTTTGTATTTGTTTTTTCTAAAAGTTTTGTTTCTGAATCTCGTACAAATCCGTGATTTTTTGAAAATTCGCATTTTTTTCCTTCAATCATAAAATATCCGCCAAGACATCTTGCTACAAACGGAAAAAGAATTGGTGCGTGATTTTTCCAAACTGATTTATCGCCATTCCAAATTAATTCTGTTTTATCATCTTTTTTTATAAAATGTTGAATTTCCGCACCTAAAGTACTAATTTCAACTAAAAATTTTTCATTTTCAATGCAAATATTCATTTTTTTCCTCTTAAAATAAAAATCTGTCCAAAAGACAATGTAATTATATCAAATTTTGTGATAAAATGTGAGTATGTTAAGTTATCAACACGCTTTTCATTGTGGAAATCATGCAGATGTTTTAAAGCATTATGTTTTAAGTTTTGTTTTAAGTTATTTAAATAAAAAAGAAAAGCCTTATACTTTTTTTGATACTCATAGTGGTTCCTGTTTGTATGATTTATCTGATAGTCGAATTTTAAAAACATCAGAAGCTGAAAATGGAATTTTAAAACTTTTAAAAAATAAATCTTTTCCGAATGAAATATCTTTATATTTAAATTGTGTAAAAAAATATTTGGAGAAAGGATTTTATCCGGGGTCGCCAGAAATTGAACGTTTTTTTTTACGTTCTCAAGATTTTTTAATTTTATCAGAATTGCATCCACAAGAAATAGAAAATCTTCGTTATAATATTTCTCATCCTTTGTTAAAATTAGAAAATTCCCCAAAAATACAAATTCATAATAGAAGCGGTTGGGAAATGATAAAAGCTTTAACTCCACCAAGTACGAAGCGTGGTGGAATTTTAATTGATCCAAGTTATGAAGAACTTCAAGATTATATTGATGCTGAAGAAACAATTTGTAAAATAAACAAAAAGTGGAGTAGTGGAATTATAATGCTATGGTATCCGCTTCTTTTTCACAGAAAAGAACAAATTCAAAAAATGCTTTCTTCTATTGAAGAATCTGTTTTGAATGTAAATAAAAATACCGAAATCTTAAATCTACAATTATTGGTGAATAGTGAAAATTCTCATAAAGAAAAATCTTTGCAATCAATTTTAAAAGATGATGATAAAAAAAATCCACCTCGCCTGTATGGAAGTGGAATGTTAGTAATAAATGCACCTTGGCATTTAAAAGAAGAAAGTGATTTAGTTATAAATTATCTTATTGAAACTTTTTTCGAGAAAAGAAATTCTTAATTTTTTCAAAAAGATGCTTAAAAAATAGATAGATTTTATACAAAAAAGAAGGATTTCTAAGTTTTTCTAAACGTTTATAACCTGCAAGAAGTTCATCATCAGTAAATTCCTTCCTTTGATTGTTTTCTTCTATTTCCATTTCTAACTGCTCAAGTTCTGTGAGATTATCAATAATATTTGCTTGAATACTTGTCCAGCCAAGTTGAGTTGCTGCCTGTAGACGTCTTTCTCCAGCTATTAATTCATAATTACGGTTTATTGTTATAGGATTTAAAAGTCCATAAGTTCTTAAACTGTCTTTTAAATCTTCAAGGTTTCCTAAATCTTGTCTAACTCGTTTTTTTATTTTTATATCTTTTATAGGTACTAACATAGAACCTCCAAAATTATAATTTCTAAATAAGTTTAATCCATTAAATAATTATAATCATATTCAGTTTCGTTTGAAGTTGAATTTTCATTTTCAAGTTCTGTTTCTGGTAAAATTACAGTATTTTCATTAGTAAAATCGTAGCCATCTTCCAAAAAGTCAAGATTTATACTTAATGGAGTTGTGTCAATTGGTTCTGTAAATCTTTGTCCAGACATATACATTTCTTTTTCAAGTCTTATTTGTCCTAAAGTTCTTTGGCTTGTATTTGAATGTATTGGACAAATTTCTGTAGGTTGAGTTCCTGTCAAAAACCATTGTGTCGTTTGATGGTCGCCACAAGCATCTGTAAGTAACATTCCACTATCAGAACAAACTGTAACTTCAATAACACCATCTAAAGGTTTTGTAAAATCTTTTAGAGGTAAATCTGCGTGAACTTTATCAAAATATTCACCCCAAGCATAACCTGCTAAAGTTGCTCCTGTTATGTTTAATCCTAAAGATTGACCTGGCTTATCAAAACCAAACCAGAATGCAGCAGAATAATATGGCGTAAATCCACAAGTCCAAGCATCTGCCCAGTTTTGTGTTGTTCCTGTTTTTCCTCCAGCTGGCATTGTATAAACTTTTCTGTTTTTATCACGATAGTCAAAATGCCATTTTTGAGCACTAAGAGTTCCTCCATTTGAAACAGTTTGTTCCAAAAGTTTTACCATTACATAAGCGTTTTGTGGACTGATAACTTGAATTGCGTCTCCTTTTGCTGCCTGTTGTTTTAAAAGTTCAAGTTCTGGATTTAATATAACGTTTCCGTTTTTATCTTCAACGGTACGAATTGCTATTGGTGTAATTTCTTTTCCACCATTTGCAAAAATTCCGTATGCTCTAGCCATTTCTATAGGACGAACAGAACAAACTCCAAGTCCAATTGGATAACCTGGTGTGAATCCTCGTGTAGGAAGTTCTTCTTTTGAAATTCCAAGTAAATTAACAGCTCTGTCTATTGCTGCATTAAATCCAATTCCGTCTAAAACTTTCAGAGATGGAACATTCATCGAACGAGTTAAAGCTCTATAAAGAGAAACATTTCCTTCCCATTCACCTTTAAAATTTAAAGGAATATAAGGTTTTCCATCTGCAGAATGAAATACAACTGGAGTGTCGGAAATTTGAGTTGTTGCTGTAAATTTTCTAGAATCTATAGCTGCAGAGTAGTAAAGTGGTTTAAAAGTAGAACCTGGTTGAACTTTTGCTTGCGTAGCACGAATAAACTGATTTTCCTGGTCAAATTTACTTCCACCAACAAGTGCGTCTATGTAACCATTTTCATGATTTAAAGCAACCATTGTGCCTTCTATTGTTGTTTTTTCGTTTTCTTGTTTAGAAAGAACTATTCCGCGATTTACAATATTGATTTTTAAAGAATCAGTTCCTGTCATCATAGAAACAATGTCTAAAACTGGATTTACAGAATTTACGAAAGCATTATTTGCAATAATTTCAGTTCTTTGTTCGCTAACTTTTAACTCTGGAATATTAAACATAAGAGAAATCATTTCTGTTAAAGGAACATAAGTATTAAAAGCAAGATTTGATTTTGTAGAATGTTCTTTTTGATAACGAGTATTTGCAATCTGAATGTATTTTTCCATAACAGATTGGGCAATTTCTTGATGTTTTAGATTTACCGTCGTATTTACAGTGAATCCGGATGTATAAATATCATCGGAGCCATAAATCATATTATTTAATTCACGACGAGCATATTCACTAAACCAAGGTGCTTTATCTTCTCTCATCATATATGCAGAAGAGGATGTTCTTGTGTAATCAAAAGCACTCCAATAATCTTCGTAAGATTGCTCTGCTTCTTGTTGTGTTATAAAACCTGAATCTACCATTGAAGCAAGTACATCTTTTTGCCGATTCATTGCTCTATTTGGATGATCAAAAGGATTGTAATAAGCAGGATTTGAAAGTTGAATTACTAAAATTGCTGCTTCTGCTGGAGTAATTTCTGTTGCTCCATGACCAAAATAATATTTTGAAGCAGCATTTACACCGTAAGTTCCACCACCAAAATATATTTTATTTAAATATAATTCTAGAATTTCATTTTTTGAATAACGGCGTTCCATCTGAATAGCCCACCATAATTCTTTTAATTTTCTTGAATATGAAATATCTGCTCTATCACAATAAAGTGTTCCGGCAATTTGTTGAGTTAAAGTTGAACCACCACCAAGCGATTGTCCTGTAAGTTTTCCTACAATTGCTCGAAGTACGGCTTTTGCTGTGTATCCTTTGTGTGAGAAAAATACTCTATCTTCACGAGTGATAAGAGCATCTATCATTTGTTGTGGCAAATCTTGATAAGCAATAATTTCTCTTTTTTCATCTGATGTAAATTCTGTGATAAGTTCACCATTTATATCGAGAAGTTTTGTTGGTAATGCGGTCTCAAATTCTGTAAAATATTCTGTATTTTTTATGTTTTGAGTTTCTGAAAGAGCCCAGCCTAGCCCTGCTCCAAAAATAATCGCAAATACAGTTAAAATAGAAAGCAATACAATTGGAGATTTTTTTATTTTACTCATAATTTCTAATTATAGTTAAAATTTTCTCTATACGCAAGCAATCTTAAAATGCTTATAAAAATAAAAAAGGCCCGGAACGAATCCGAGCCATGCCCATCAGGCAATCAGGGACATGGGTGGGAGGGGAAAATGTCCCTGATATTTTAATTATCGTCTTAATCTGCAAAAATCTTTAATAAAAATAAGATTTATTCTTCTGAAATTTCTACATCTATTGTGAAATTTGCAGTATAAGTTTTTCCTTTTATGACGTTTATTGTTTTTGAAATTTCATAATTTCCAATTGAAAAATTGATTTTATGTTCACCTTCTGAAATTGGAATTTCTGTATTGAAATTAGTAAAATCTTCATTGTCTAAAGTTACATTTGCACCTTCTGGAGCGATTACTATTAAAGTTGGTTCAATACTTTTCATTTCTACTAAAAGAGAAGTTGTTTTTGCCTGATCTATTCTTACAGTTCTAACTTCATTTCGATAAGTTTCTGAAATAATTGAAATATTATGAATTCCTGTATCAAGAATTATATCTTGTGTTTTTTCTGAAAAAGGAACAGATTTATCATCAATATAAATAGAACAAGGCTGCAATTCTTCTTTTGAATTTAGTTTTAAATTTAGTTTTCCTTTATTTAAAAAAACAGGTTTTACTGTAATTTTTATTTTTGAATTTGAAGTTTCTTCTGGAATTCCTTTCATAATTGGTTGTAATCTTATAAAAATTACATTTTGAGAAAGATTTGGAATTGTATCCATTTTTGTTGTGTATTTATTTTCTTTAAAAGAGTTATTTTTTATAAAAGGAATTTGTAAAACCCAAGAAAGTCTTCCTGGTAAAGTGCTGACAAACTGGCGATTTGCAGAATAGTCAATCTGAGTGGTAGAAGGTTTTGGTTTTACATTGTCATAAACTGAACAGGCAACGCTATCCATCCATTCAGCGATTGTGTCTGGAATATCCATTTTAATTTCTATTCCTTCAATAAATTCTTTATCAGTTGGTAAAAAAATCGCTAAAGATTCATTTATTCCTAAAATTGCTTTTGCTTCTGAATTTATGTCCTGCTGAATTTCTAAAGTATGCATTTTACTTACGCGGAAAGTTTCAGCTGATAAAAATGCACTTATTGAAAAAAATATTAATAATATAAAAGAAAATTTATTTTTTTGCATATATTTTTATAGTACTTTACACAATTCTAAGAAATTATTCAATTAAAGTTTAATTTTGTTCTAGGATTTTGAGCTTTTCCTCCCTGCCGAATTTCAAAATGAAGATGAGGACCTGTTGCTTTTCCAGATTGTCCGACATATCCAATAAGTTCGCCTTTTTTTACACTTTGATATTGTTCTACTTCAATTGATTTTAAGTGTGCATAAACGCTTGAAGTTTTTCCTAAATCGTGAGAAAGAATTAAATAATTTCCGAAAGTGCTGTCATTTTCTATTGTATTTGCAACAAATCCATCTTTTACCGCAAAAACAGGAGTTCCTTCAGCCGCAGCCATATCAATTCCATTATGATTTTTCATTTCTCCAGAAAAAGGATTTTTTCTCTTTCCAAATTCTGATGAAATCCAAAAAGAATTTGTTTCTAAAGGTAATTGCATTGTAGAATCTAAAAAAAACGCTCGTTCTGTTGATGAAAATCTTTTATTTTTTAGAAAGACAAAATCTCTATCATTTATTTCCCATATTTCTTTATGCTCATTATTATTAGAATAGTTTTCTTGAAGTAGAACTTCTACAGAATTTTTTGCTTTTCCTAAAGGAATAAAAAGTCCTGGAACTGTTGGTAAAATTAAAATTTTATCATTTATTTTATCTGAATATGATTCAATTTGATTTATTGTTGCTAAAGTTTCATAAGGAATATTACATCGAGACGCTAAACCTTGAAGAGAAAATCCTTCTGTATTTTTATATTTAAAAAAAATGTAATTTGGTTCTCGTTTTGAACTTAAATTTTGATAATTTTCTTCTACAATTTTGCAATATTCTTTAAAAAGATTTTCATAGGATGAAAGTTTTGTGAGAGCAGGGAGTTTTTCTAAATCAATTATGATTTTTTTTTCATCATTTTGTGATTGAGAATTTGGAAAGATATTAAACAATATGAATAAAAATTCACAAAAAAATAAAAAATGTTTTTTCTTCATCATAAATAAAAAAAACAGGCTCCTTGCCAAGAACCTGTTTTATAAACAAGTAAAACTTATTCTTCGATAATAGCCTCTGAAGGACATTCTGCAGCACAAGTACCGCAAGAAATACAAGCTTCTGCATCGATAACTCTTTTGTCATCTTTTTCAGAAATTGCTCCAACAGGACAATCAGGCTCACATGCTCCACAGTTTACACATGAATCATTGATTTTAAAAGCCATAACATTGCTCCCATAAAAATTGCAAGATAATAAATTTGCAACGCAAACTAATTAATTATATAAATAAATATAATACTAAAATTGTTATTTCTCAATAAAAAAATTGAATAAAATTATATGGTAAAGTATACTTTTTGAAAAATAAAAACAGAAAAGGTTTATTATGACTAAAAAAGAAATAGCATCTTATATTGATCACACTCTTCTTTCTCCAACTGCTACAGTTGAACAAATTATTCATTTATGCCAAGAAGCAAAACGTTATGAATTTGCCAGCGTTTGCGTAAATCCTGTTTACGTTGGAGTTGCTTCTTCAGAATTAAAAGATTCTAGTGTAAAAGTTTGTACAGTTATAGGTTTTCCTTTAGGAGCAAATTGTTCTCAAGATAAAGCTATGGAAGCTAGACGTGCTGTAAAAAATGGAGCAGATGAAATTGATATGGTGATAAATATAGGAGCTGCTAAAGATGGTCGTTTTTCTGTAGTTTCAAAAGATATTGCTTGTGTTGTTCGTGGTGCAAAAACTATGGGGAAAAGATTAAATAAAAATATAGTCGTAAAAACTATTTTGGAAACATGCTATCTTTCTGATTATGAAATTCAAACTTGTTGTCTTTGTGCAAAAAATGCCAGTGCTGATTTTGTAAAAACATCAACAGGTTTTGCAACTCCAAAAGGAATAGATGGAAATCCGCTTTCTAATGGAGCAAGTGTTCATCATATAAAATTGATGAGAGAAACTGTTGGACTTGATATGGGAGTAAAAGCTTCTGGTGGAATTCGTTCTGCAAAATTTGCAATAGAATTATTAGAAGCTGGTGCAAATAGGTTAGGAACTTCTAGCGGAGTAAGTATTATTCAAAATTGGGATGAAAATGAACCAATAAATTTAAAATAATTTGTGCAAATGGTAATAAATATGATACAATAATTCTAGAAACTTCATTAGGTGAATATAAAATTAACTGAAAAAGAGGAGAGAAATAAAATGAAAAAGAGATTATATTTATTTGCAATATATTCTTATGTATACTTTTTACATCTTGTGTTTTTACTTTTGGAACACCAGAATTACAATCAATAAATTTTATAGATGATAAAACTATAGAATATGAATTTTCTGTTGGAGTAGGTTCAGATTCTACAAATCAAATCACTGTAAAAAATTTTACGATTATTCTAAGAAATGGATATAGAATCATAAAAAAAACGTTTTCACTACCAAAGGGAAGAATTGTTTTTAATAAAGATATTCCTGATGGTTCTGAAATAAAATTAGATTTTTATAATAAAGATTATAATTATATTTGTACATATTCTTTTGTAAAAGGCGAAGAATAAGATTTTTATAAAAATATAATTAATTAGAATGTCGATTTAAAATAAAAAAAAGTTGTCCAAAAATAGTTTTTTATAACTATAATAATTAGACAACCTTTTTTATCTAAGTTTTAATAAAACCTTAAAAACGGCGAAGTCAAGGCTTTAAGCGGAGCGTGTCTTGACTCGACGTATTTAGATTTCTCTTAATTAAATCTTCGCTTTTACAATTTTCTTAATGTCATAATTGTATTTATGTTCATTAATTGTAAATTGAACATTTTCACCAACTTTTTTATCAAGAATAGCATTTCCAAATGGTGACATATAAGAAATAATATTATTATCTGGATCAGATTCCCATGGTCCAAGAATTGTATAAACTTCATCTTCCTGAGTATTTTTATTAGTAAGAGTAACTTCTGTTCCAAAAGATACAATAGAAGTTGTTGCCGTTGTTGGATCAAATACAACAGCACGATTTAATTCTTCTGTAAGTTTTGAAAGTGAAAGATTCAAGAAATGTTGTTGTTCTCGAGCAGATTTGTATTCTTGGTTTTCTTTTAAGTCGCCTTTTGCTTTTGCATCTGCAACTTCTGCTGCATTCTTTGGAATCTCAACTTTTTCAATTCTTTCTGCTTCTGCTTTCTTTTCTGAAAGTTTTTGAGCTGTAACCAACATTCCTTTTGGTTGAGAAATCTTTTCTTCAGAAACTCTAAATTTGAAATCAGGATATTTTTCAAGAATTTTATTTCTTGTTGTTTGTTTATAACTTGGATCAAGTTCTGCAATATCATCAACCATTGTGTACATTTTATTTACAGTTTCAATGTCTTTTGAGAACATATAATTGTATAATGTAGATTCTTGGAAAAGAAGAGTTGTTGCATTTTTGTTAATTTTCTTATTTTCTGTAGAATTTACATGATTTTTAATTTCACGGAATGTAAGTTCAATTATATTTATTAAAGTGATAAGTTGTTTTTCGTAAGATACGCCTGCATTTTTAAACCAATCTTTTTCCTGGCATTTTTCAAAGAAGAATAAAACTGCATCACGGTAATCTTTATATTGTTCAAAACATTTTCTTACCATTTTTTGAACTTTTTCAACTTGTCCACCATCAATAAGCGATTTTAAAATTTCTTCTTTTAAAGCTGTTGGAAATAATTTTATATATTGTTCGTCCCAATCAGGTAAAAGTTTGATTGTTTTTATAAAATCTGCTCTAAGATGAGTATTTTTTGTATCTTTTAATTGGCAATAAATTTCTCTAGGATCTTCAATATGTTTATAAAGTTCTGCAAATGTTTCTTTTGTTGGGAATGCAAACTGTTTATCAACTGAACCAATATATTTTACAACAAGATAAGAAGCTAAAACTTGTTCATTTACTTTTGTGATATTTTTTAAATATCCAGTAAAATAAGAATACATTTCTGCAAAGAATTCACTTGATTTATCTGTAATATCGTTATCAAAATATTTCATTAAAATATCAATTCTTGCAAAGAACTGTTTTTGTGCTTTAAATTCGTTAGAATATTTTTCTTCTGGTGTAATTTCGTGATCGCGAACTGTATACATATTAATATCATTTGGACTAATTCCAAATTGAGCATCAGTTTCAAGAATTTTCTTTGCTGCTGTATTCCAAGATGTCCATTCACCAGGAGTTAAAATTGCTGGAACGAGTTCTGCTTTAATATGTTTAAAATCGCAGGCGTTATCATAACTTTTGATGATTGTTTTTAATGCCCAAACTTTATCAGATTTTATCTTTTTAGAAAGTTCATCATGTTTTTTAGTTGCTTTTAAAACCCAAATATGGTCTTTTGCAAGTGGTTTTAAGGCTGTAACTGCCATTGCAAGTTTCATTTCGTGAATTCCTGCAACTTTTCCAAAATTTATTGTAAGTGTATCATTTTCCAATTTACGAATAATTCCAACACCCCAATTTCTGTGGAAAACAAAACTTCCTTTATCAAAAGCAATATGTTTTTCAAAATAATTTATTGCTTCAAATACATTTCTGTAATTTTGAGTAAGATTTGATGAACGAATATAATCTTCAAGATGACTATGTCCAGCATATTTTTCTCTATAACAATCAACAATTTCTTTTCTTGCCCAATTGTCTTTTTGTTCAACTTCAAGATTTTGTTTTAGAATTTCAATAGCGATATCCCATTTTTTATTATCTTTATACCAAGTGTATAATTCCTGCATAAGGATTGTTGTTTTGTAGTCGCCCATTTGTTTAGAAATTTTTCTACGAATAAGCTGGAAGAAATCAATTTCCTGAGGAATAAACTGAACTAATTTGCTCCAAATTTCTTTACATTGGTTATAATTTTTTGCATTTATATAACGCAGAATTGCTTTTTTGTAATAATCAATAGCTTTTTCTATATCACTTTCTGCTTCAAAATGTTCTGCAAGAAGTTTTGCTTTATCAGCTTCTGAAAAATCAACTTTTACTAAAGTTTCGTATAAATCCCAAACTTTTGGATTATTTTCAGAAAGATAGAAATTTGCAAGAGTTCTTAGAGCGAATTTGTTATTTGAATCATCATCAAGAATGCTTTCACAAAGATAAACAACAACATTTTCTTTATGATTTTTCTCAAAAATATCAACAAGAGTTTCTAGAGCTGAGTTATCGAGAGAGCCGTTTTGTAAATCGAGAATTCCACAAATATAAAGAGCGATAATGCTGTCTTTTGAATGAACGAGATGTTCTTTACAAATTTCATAAATTTGTTTTGTACAATTTTCGTTTTTTGCATTTTCAACAATTTCTGCTAAATCTTTCAGGTCATTTTGCGTATAATTGCTGATAGTTTGTCTTGTCCAAGTTTCTTCCTTTAGCATATCTTGAACTGATTGAATTAAATCTGCCATAAAAAACTCCTTTTCTCTAGTTTGTATAAGCTTCGTATATTTTTGAATCCAAAATTTTTATTTTTAATAGTATTTCATTTATCTTAGGAACACTTTCGTGTGTAAGAACATAGTGATCAATCAACCAAAAATAACTATTCAGAAGTTTTGGAACAAGAATTTCAGTATTACAACTTGGATCTTTATATTCATTTTCCATCTGATAGATATTTTTTGCCAATTTTGCAACTTCAAGAGATGTTAAATCTCTCTTTATATTAAAAACTCCTTCTATCACGCCATAAACAGGAATCCAATAAAGAAGAGTTTTTCCTGTATAACCTTTTTCTTGAACTTTTTGAATAAGATATTTTATCAATTGAGAATCAAGAAAATCTATATCAATAAATTCTGGGTTTCTAAAAAACGCTTCTCTAAAAAGAACTTTTCCTATTCTGTCTTCACCGCAAAGTGAATAACAGTCTGCCATTTCTGCTAAAACTGATGATAATCCTTCGTGAGCGTTATTTGCTTCTACAAGACAAGTTCTGGCATTTTCAAAATCACCAAGTTTTTTGTAACAAATTCCAGTTCTTCGGTACATATCTGCTTTTTGTAACGAATCTGGACAATCTAAAAGTTTTGAAAAACTGTTTAGAGCATTTGTAAAAAAACCTTTTTTTACCGCGTAAAATGCTGGCTCAAAAATTTTTGTGTCGCGCGTGATAAAGTTTTTGAAAGATTTCCACTCAAGTAAAGTATTTTCACTTCTCTCGTAAGGGTCATCAATTTGATTAAGTCGTTTTCTTGAATCAATCCAAAAAACGCAGCAACGATTTGTATAAACAAGCTCTTCTGATTCAAGCTCATGTTCGAATAGAGATCTTGTAATTTCGTATGCTTCTTCAGGCTGACCTAGTCTTAAATTAAGAATTGCATCTTGAAGTTTTGCTTGTGTTTGGTTGTCCATATCAACTTTAGTTTAATTTTATACAAGATTTGCGGTTTTAGTCAATAAAATTTATGTGATTTTATAAAAATTGGGATAAGATTTATACAACTAATATTTTAATCTGTCAAGTATTTTTTTTTGTATAATTTCTATGGGCAAATAGAAAAATATAATTTCAAAAAAAGTTTTCAATCACCTAATTTTAAAGATAAAATGCAAATAGAAATTTTAAAAACTGAATAAAAAACTCAAGTGATTAGATTTTATTGTAAATAAAAGAAAATTCTGTTAAAATTGAAAGAAATGAAAACACCAATTTTATCACCTTCGCTACTTTCTGCAGATTTTTCAGATTTAAAAGTAGCAGTCAAACAAATAGAAGACAATCATGCAAGTGCAGTTCATATTGATGTTATGGACGGAATTTTTGTTCCAGAAATAACTTATGGTCAGCCTGTAGTTCGTTCTATCAGAAAACTTACAAATCTTCCGTTTGATGTTCATCTTATGGTTGAACATCCTGAAAATCAAATAAATTCATTTATAGAAGCGGGAGCTGATTGGATTACTTTTCATATAGAAGCGACTTCTCACGCACATCGGCTTGTTCAATTAATTCACGAAAAAGGAAAAAAAGCCGGAATTGCAATAAATCCTGCAACACCAATTTCTGTTTTGTCTGAAATCTTAGAAATTGCCGATATTATTTTAGTAATGACTGTAAATCCTGGATTTGGTGGACAAAAATTAATTCCTTCTTGTGTAAAAAAAATTTCTGAATTAAAAAAAATCAGAGATGAAAAAAAATATAATTATTTAATTTCTGTTGATGGAGGAATTAATTCTCAAACATTGAATTTGGTTTTAGATTCTGGTGTTGATATTGTTGTTTCTGGTTCAGCTTTTTTTAACGGAAGTCTTAACTGGCAATAAATTGGAGTGAATATGAATAAAAAGAAATTAAAACTTCTAATTCCTGTTTTTATGCTTTTTGGATTTGTTTTTGCAAATAGTACAAGTTTATCGACATTTCAAGAAGGCTGTACAGCGTACGCAAGAGGTGATTGGGATAATGCTGTTTTTTTGCTGAAAAAGGCCACTGCTTATGAAGAAAATCAATTACCAGATACTTATTATATGTTAATTACTTCAGAAATTTATGCTGGTGATAATTCTGGTGCGTTAGATGATTGTGAGTATTTTCTTGCAAATTTTTCTGATTCTATTCTTAAACCTAAGATTTGTTATCTAAAAGGAAGAATTCTTTATAATCTTGGTGATTATGAAAGCGCAATTTTAGTTTTAAGTGATTTTTGCCATGAATATGAAAAAGATGAAATGTATTCACAGGCACTTTTTTATATTGGCGAATCTCTTTACGCTGGATATAAATATGATGAAGCAAGTTCTGTTTATGAAAATATAATTTCAAATTATCCAGAATCGTCAAAAGTTGCTGCTGCTCAATATCGGTTAGATTCAATTTTGCAACGCTCAAGAGAAGAAAAACTTCTTTATCTTTTAAAACAAACTGGAGAAGAATATCTTTCTGCAAAAGAAGATTATGAAAAACAGTTAAAAATGTATAATGCTGATTCTGTAAATTCTACAAGAAAAAAACTTTCTGAAGCTCAAAAAAAGAATCAGGAATTGGAACAGAAAATAATTGAATTAGAAAATCAGCTTGCCCAAATTCATTCAAAAACTGAAGAACAAAATCAAAGAGAATTAAACAAAGTTGAAATTTCTCAAGATGAAAAATCTGAAATACAAAAATCAGAAAATGAAAAAAATGATAAAAAAAAGGAAGCTAATCAAAATTTGGAAGAAGTTTTAGAAAATTCTCAAGAGAAAATTGATAAAACAGAAGATTCTATAACAGTTCAGCAGTTAAAATTAAAAGCAGAATTATTAAAAATGATGATAAATAATTCTTCGCCATATAGTGAAGATTTTTAAAAATTAAAATCTGTATAAAATTATAGGTTTTATTTTGCGATTTTGAAAATCAAATATCGTTTAAAACAGGAAATTGTATATGAAAAAATCAATATTTTTAATTTTTATAACTTTTTTGGCTTTTGTGTCGCCATTAACAGCAAAATCGAAAAAAACAAAAAATGTAGAAAAAACTCAAGAATCTGAAAGCATTCAAGTTGTTTCAGAAGATGCAAATCTCTCTGCCTCAGAAACGAATTCTGAAAACATTTCGGTTGAAGAAAAAGCTGATGAAAAAAAATCAGATAAAAAGAAAAAATCAAAAGATGAAAAAACGGAAGAAGAAAATCAAAATCTTGATATGCGTTTTTATAAAAATTGGGCAAAAATCAAAGATAAAAAAATTAATGCAAATTTCGGAATTATTAATATTCGAGTTCTTCCAAAAACAGGTTCTTTTAATATAGGAATTCTTAATGATGAAGGAAAAATTATTCCGGTTTTGTCAAATAAAAATGAATATACAAGTTCTTATTTTAGTTTAAAAACTGGAAAGAAAATCTATAAACTTCTTGCAGGTGCAGATGTTGATACAAAAGCGAGAGAAACTGAAAATTCTATTCAAATTATTTATTGTGTAAAAAATGTTGCAGATGTTCTTTTGGAATTTATTCCTTTAGAAAGTAAAATTGGCATTGGATATGATATTTTAAAAATTTCTGTAACAATTACGAATCTTGAGAAAAAATCTGTGAATTTTACATTAAAAAATGTTATGGATACAGTTTTAGGCGAGGCTGATTTATATCATTTTTATACTTATGAAAATCTGCCTATAAAAACAGAAACTGTTTATAGAACAATGCAAACTGAAAAACTTATTAATTCAAAAAATTCAGTTGCCTGGTGTCAATTTTTGTTCGATGGATATGATATTTCTCCAATTGATGTAGTTTCCCTTTTAAATTATTCAAATGCAGATTCTTCTGCCTGGTTTCCAGAAATTTCAACTTCAAGAACTTTTGATAGCGTAACAGCATATAATAATTCTGCTGTTCAAATAATTTGGCCTAGTCAAAAAATAATGCGTGATGAAAGTTTTTCTTATAATTATTATCTTGCTTTTTCAAATGATGGTTCTTCTCCAAACGGACTTGAATTTATTGAGCAAAATGAAAATCAAAATATAATTATTGAAAAAACTAAAAATTATGAAAATTTAACAATCGAAAATAAAATTCAATCAGAATTAGAAAAAGAAAAAACTGATATTGAGAGAGGAAGAGTTGCTCCTCCAACAATTCCAAAAGAACTTCTAACTCCAGAGTATATAAAAAATCTTTTAGAGCGAATTGATTCTTTACAATCTGATGATCAGTCTTTAAATAAAGATGAATTAAATATGTTAAATGAAGAATTGGATTTTATTCTTTCAGTTTTGAGGAATTAAAATGGCAAAAGATGCTTTAAGTATTGCTTGGTCTAATATGCGTCGTAGAAAATTTGCAGCAGCGATAAACATATTAGAAAGTAAATCTGAAATTTATGAAAATAATTTTGAATATTATCTTACAATGGGAATTGCCTGCCTTTATGCTGGAGATATTGGTTCTGCATCAACATATTTTCAGAGAGCGAGAAAAATAAAACTCACCGAAACTCGACTTTTACTTGGCCAAGCAGCAATTTTTTTGCGAAGAGGCGATACAAACAGAGCACTCCAATATTATTATGAAATAAAAGAAAACGACCCTGAAAATAAAGTTGCAATTCAAGCAATGGAATTTATTAGAGTTCATGGTGATTATGATACAATTTGCAGATGGGTTGATACAGGAAGAATTGAGCAATTTTATCCACCGCTCGGAACAAATCCTGATAAAGTTGCTTCTTTTGTTTTTCCAATTATTGCTTGTGTTTTGGGTGTTTTTTTAGCTTTTAAGTTTATTCCTCATTCAAAATCTTATGATGGAAAAAGAGCAAATCTTAATGCGTTAGAACTTTCTCAAGATGAAAAAACTTCTGCTAAAGAAAGTGATTTATCAACTCAATCTTATAAATTTATTTTTTCAAATAAAGAAATTACTAAACGATACGAAAATGCGTTGCAATATTTTCAAAATTATCGTGATAATGCTGCCCAAATTGAAATTAATACAATTTTAAATTCTGATGCGACTTTATCTATAAAACAAAAAGCTCAGATTTTGAATACTTATTTATCTGTTCCAGATTTTGATACAATAAAAGATGTTCCTTCTTTTTCTGATGTAAAAAATCAAACTTTTCTTTATATTGATTGTTGGATTGATTGGGGAGGAAAGATTTCTAATGCAATAACTTATGATGATGGTTCTTATTCTTGTGAACTTTTGATAGGTGATGAAAATCTTTCTCATTATGAAGGAAATGTTCTATTGCGGTTTGATTCTGTTCCAAAAATAGAAACTAGTAAATATGTGAGAGTTTTAGGACAGATTGTGGCTAATGGTGATTCCTTTTATATAAAAGGTAGAGCTGTTTATCAAAGTGTACATCATTAAAGAAAATATTTTTAATTTTTTTTCTAAATTTTTGTCAAAATTGAATATTTTGAGCCATATTATAAATGGGAGGAAGGTGGCTGAATGTCTAGTTCAAATTCTACACCGATGGATACGTCGGAAAAAATGAAGGCTTTGGAGGCGGCTCGTCTTCAGATTGAAAAACAGTTCGGGCAGGGTGCTATTATGAAACTTGGTGATAAAGCTAACGCTGCTGGAATAGAAGTTGTTCCTTCTGGTTCGATTCTGCTTGATGAAGCTCTTGGGATTGGCGGTTATCCGCGTGGTCGTGTTATTGAGATGTATGGACCTGAAAGTTCTGGAAAAACAACTCTTGCTTTACATGCGATTGCTGAAGCTCAAAAACTGGGTGGTGTTGCTGCGTTTGTTGATGCAGAACATGCTCTTGATCCTGTTTATGCTAAAAATCTTGGTGTAAATATTGATGAATTATGGGTTTCTCAACCAGATACTGGAGAACAGGCTCTTGAGATTACAGAAAATCTTGTGAGAAGTGGTGCAGTTGATATTATTGTTGTCGATTCTGTTGCTGCTTTGACACCTGAAAAAGAAATTGAAGGTGAAATGGGAGACGCTGTGATGGGAATGCAAGCAAGACTGATGAGTCAAGCTTTGCGAAAATTAACTGCTATTATTGGAAAGTCTAATTGTATAGTTATTTTTATCAATCAGATAAGAATGAAAATTGGTGTTATGTTTGGAAATCCTGAAACTACAACTGGAGGACAAGCGTTAAAATTTTATTCTTCTGTTCGACTTGAAATTCGTCGTGTTGAAACAATTGATGGTAAAGGTGATGAGGACGCGATTGGAAATAGAGTAAGAGTTAAGATTGTAAAAAATAAGGTTGCTCCACCGTTTAGAAAGTGTGAACTCGATATTTATTTTGGAAAAGGTATTTCATCATCAGCGAGTTTACTTGATTCTGCTGTAAAACATGGGATTATTGATAAGCGTGGTGCTTGGTATACGATGGGAGATGAAAAAATTGGTCAAGGAAAAGAAAATGCTGTTAATTTTATAGAACAGAATAAAGAACTTGCTGCCGAAATTGAGAAAAAAATTCGTGCAGAAGTTTTTCCTGGTCAAGTTATAAAAGAAAAAGAATCTTCAAAAAAGGCTTCTAAAGCAACTAAAACTCAAGAAACTGATTTGAATGATGGTCTTTTTTAATGAGAAGAGTTTTATTTGGGCTTGGTTCTAATAAATCATTTGATAATAAAACACCATTGCAACTTTTAGAAAGTGCGTGTGTAAATTTATCTGGATATTTAGTCAAACCTTCATTTTCATCAGTGTACAAAACTAAAGCGATGTATGTTGAAAATCAAAATGATTTTTTCAATATGTGTGTACTTGGTTTTGTTACTGATGATTTATCTGCTTTTGATTTATTAAAAATTACTCAAAAAATAGAAAAGGAGCATGGACGAAATCGAGAAAAAGAAATTCGTTTTGGTTCTCGTTCATTAGATATTGATATAGAACTTTTTGGTGATGAAAAGATTAATCATCCGATTTTGCAAATTCCTCATCCAAGAGTTCTAGAAAGAATGTTTGTTTTGATTCCTGCTATTGAAGTTTTAAAAGATTCTGCCGATGAATTTATAAGGGAAGAATATATAAAAAATCTTGAAAAGTTAAAGAAAACTGAAGATTTTGAAAGTATAAAAATGGTACTTCCTAGTCAGGCGGTTCAAGAATGGAGCAAATAAATCAAAATAAAACAGACGCGGTTGTTGCAGTAAAAACTAGACGAGAATACAAAGCTGGTGAATTTGAAGGTCCTCTCGATTTACTTTGGACTTTAATTCGTGAAAGTAAAGTTAATATTTATGATATTCCAATCGCTCAAATTACAGAGCAATATTTGGAATATTTAGATTATGCAACTCAAACGGATTTAGGAGATTTATCAGAATTTTATAGTTGGGCAGCAAAATTAATTTATATAAAAAGTCGTATGCTTTTACCTGTTGAAGTTGCTTACGATGATGAAGATGAAGAAGATCCTCGTCAAGAACTTGTTGATACTTTGATTGAATATCAGAAATTTAAAAAACTTTCAGCGTTAATGGAAGAACAGGAAGATGAGTCTGAATGGAGTTTTGAACGAAAAAAAATTCAACGAGTTTTACCTTTTGATGATTCAGATTCTATGTGGGAAGAAGTTGATACTTGGGATTTGCTTCAAAGAATGCAAGATATTTTTAAATCAATAATGCATCAATATTCAAATGAAACTATTTTGAATATGTACGAAGAAATTTCAGTAAATGAAAAAATTACCTTGATGAATGAACTTCTTGAAAATAAAAAAGATTGTATGTTTACAGATTTACTAACTCGTCCTGGAAATGAAATGGATGTTGTTTGTGCTTTTATGGCAATTCTCGAAGCAGTCAAGTTTAAAATGATTACTATCTTTCAAAATAAACTTTTTGGTGATATAAAGATATGTATTCGAGAAGAAAATAAAGGTTATGTTCCTACAGAAGAAGAATTAACTTCAAATTAGTTATTTTGGAAATAAAAATGGATTTAAGTAAAGAAACAGCATTATGTGAAACTATTCTTTTTTTAGAAAGTGAACCATTAACTACAAAAGTTTTATCAAATAAAGCTCAACTTTCTGAAGAAGTTGTAGAAAAATGTTTAGAAAATTTAAAAGAAAAGTATAGTTTAGAAAATTCTGGAATAGAATTGGTAATGATAACTGGAGGATGGTGTCTTTCTCCAAAAAAAGAATTTTGGGATGTTTTAAAAGAATTTTATGGTTCAAAACGAGATGGAAAATTATCAAAATCTGCAATAGAAACTCTTTCCATTATTGCATATTCACAACCAATAACTCGTGCTGAAATAGAACAATTACGAGGCGTTGGAGTCGATAATATGATTCGACTTTTGCTTGAAAGAAATTTAATCAAAGAAGTTGGAAAAAAAGAAGTTCCCGGAAGACCGACTCTTTTTGGTACGACAAAGGAATTCTTAAAATTATTCCACTTGAATTCTATCTCAGAACTTCCTAAACTTGATGAAGATGATGAAAAACGATTTGAACTTGCAAGATAATCAATCTCAAAAAAATGAAATTAGGCTTCAGAGTTTTCTTTCTCATTGTGGCGTTGCTTCAAGACGTGCTTCTGAAAAAATAATTCTTGATGGGCGAGTTTGTGTTAATGGAAAAACTGTTTTGGAACTTGGAACAAAAGTTTCTCCAAAAGATATTGTTACTGTAGATGGAAAAGAAATTAAACTTGAAGAAAATAAACGATATGTTTTATTAAATAAACCCGCCGGGTTTGTTTGTTCTTCTTCCGATGAAAAAGGGCGCCCAACTGCGATAGATTTATTAAAAGATAAATATAAAGAACGTCTTTATAATGTTGGACGATTAGATATGTATTCTAAAGGAATGATTTTATTTACGAATGATGGCGATTTTGCTGTAAAATTATCACATCCGTCAAGTAAAATTGAAAAAGAATATATTGTTGAAACAAGTCAAAATGTTTCAGAAGAATTTTGTAAAGATTTTGAAAAAGGTTTAAGAATTGATGATAAATTTTACAAATGCGTTAGTTGTAAACTTTTAAAACCTAGAAAAATTGATATTATCCTTATTGAAGGTAAAAATCGAGAAATTCGAAACGTTTTAGATTCTCAAAATATTGGAACGAAATCTTTAGTAAGAGTAAGAATCGGGAATTTAAAAATAGGGGATTTGAAACCTGGTGATTCAAGAAATTTAACAGAATCTGAAATAAAAGATTTAATTTCACTTTGTAAAAATTAAAAAAATGGAGTTTCAAATAAAACCGCTAAAATGGTGCAGTTTTATCTAACTAATGTTTGCGTTGCAAACTTCTTGATTTTAGGTTTAATAAAGACCTTAAATAAGTCAAATCGGAAATTGAAATTTCCTCATTGACTTTTTATGGGAGAAAAAATGATAATTGCGATTGATGGTCCTGCTGGAACTGGAAAAAGTACGATTGCTTCTATGTTAGCAAAAAAATTAAATATCACTTTTTTAAATAGTGGTGGTTTTTACAGAACATTGACTTATGCGGTTCTAAAAAATGGAATTGACTACAAGAATGAAAAAGAAATTTTGGAATTTTGTAAAAAACAACAGATTGAATATACAAAAGAAAATCATTTTATTTTAAATGGTGAAGATGTTACTTCTCATCTTCATGATGATGATGTTTCTTCAAATGTTTCCCAATTAAGTTCAATTGTAGAAATCAGACATTTTGTTAATGAATTAATGCGAAAAATTACAAAATCATTAAGTATTGTTTGCGAAGGAAGAGATATGACAACAGTTGTATTTCCAAATGCAGAATATAAAATTTATTTAGATGCAAGTTCTGATGTTCGTGCAAAAAGACGCTTTGACCAAGGTGTTAGCGATATGACTTTTGAAGAAATAAAAGAATCTATAGAAAAACGTGACGAAATGGATAGAAACAAAAAGGAAGGTTCTTTAAAAATTGCATCAGATGCAAAATATATTGACACTTCAAACTTGACGATTGAAGATGTTTGTGCAATAATATTAAAACAAATTTCATAAATAAAAAGGTTCTAAAATGGAAGAAATGGAAGTGGAGAAGGAAGTTGCCCAGGACTCCAAGGGTGATCTTCAGGCACAATTAGAGGAGTCCCTTAAAGATTTTAATGCACCACAGGCTGGTCAGCTTGTAGAAGGAATTGTAGTTCAAGTTACAAACGACTATGTTTACGTTGATATTGGTGATAAGTCAGAGGGATTGATTCCCGTATCGGAGTTTGCAGATGAACTGCCAAAAGAAGGGGATAAAGTTCAAGCATTGTTGATAGGTCATAATCATAATGGTCCTATTTTATCTAAAAAAAGAGCTGATTCAAAACGCTATTTTAAAGAAGTTCAGCAAGCATGGAAAGAAAAAACTCCTGTTGATGGTGTTATTTCTAAAATTGTAAAAAGCGGATATGAAGTAAATCTTGGAATTGAAAAACCAGCTTTTCTTCCTATCAGTCAAGCTGATACAGATAAAGTTGCAAAACCTGAATCGTTGTTGGGTGTAAAATCTAAATTTTATATCGAACGTTTGTATTCAGATAATAAAATTAATCCTGTTGTAAATCGCAGAAAATATCTCGAAGAACAAATTGATGAAAAACGCAATGCATTCTTTGAAAATACACAAATTGGTGATACTGTAAAAGGAACTGTAAAAAGTTTTACAAGTTTCGGTGCATTTATTGATTTAGGCGGTTTTGATGGTCTTCTTCATATTAATGATATGAGTTGGGGACATGTTGCTCGCCCTAAAGATTTTGTAAAAAAAGGTCAAGAAATTGAATTAAAAGTTATCCGCCTTGATCCTGCAGAAAAGAGAATTAATCTTTCTCTAAAACATTTTACAGAAGATCCTTGGGTTCATTTTGAAGAAAAATATCATGTAAATGATGTTGTAAAAGGAAAAGTTACAAAACTTACAGAATTTGGTGCTTTCGTTGAATTAGAAGAAGGTATTGAAGGTCTTGTTCACATTAGCGAATTCTCTTGGACTAAAAAAATTAATAAACCAAGTGATATGGTAAAAGTTGATCAAGAAGTTGAAGTAATGATTCTTGGATATGATATTCAAGCTGGACGTGTTTCTCTTGGATTTAAACAAGCTACTCCTAATCCTTGGGATAAAATTTCAGAAAAATATCCTGAAGGTTCAAAAGTAAAAGGAAAAGTTGTAAAAACAACTAACGTTGGTGCATTTATTGAATTAGATGATGGCATTGATGCTTTCTTACATGCAGATGATATTTCTTGGACAAAGAAAATTAAACATCCTGGAAGTGAATTATCTGTAGGTCAAGAAATTGAAGCTGTTGTGCTTGAATGTGATCAAGAAAATCATAAAATTAGAGTTGGAATTAAACAACTTACAGATAATCCTTGGAAAGAATTTGCAGCAGAATACAAACCAGGTTCTACTTTAGAAGGTGAAATTACTTCTATAACAGATTTTGGTATTTTTGTAAAAGCTCCTAATGGAATTGAAGGACTTGTAAATAAAGCAAATCTTTCTGATGATAAAAACATTCCTTTTGAAGAAGCTGTAAAAAAATACAACGTTGGTGATAAAATCAATGTATTTGTTGTTGATGTAAAAGTTGATAAGGAACAAGTTGCTTTCTCTGTTAGAGAATATAAACGAAAACAACAAAGAGATGAAATATCACAGTATATGGATTCATCTGATGGTGATAATGGTTCGTATACACTTGGTGATGCTTTCAAAGCTCAGAAAAACAACTAGTTTTAGTTGAATCGACTTATATTTTGAAAACGCATTGTAAAACAAAATTGCAATGCGTTTTATTTTGCAAAAAGATTAGGAAAAAAAGTGAAGGAAAAATCTTCCAGTAAAAATAATATAGTTCAGTTAGTAGGAAACAGTAATCATTTAAAGGAAATTGATTTATTAATAAAAACTGTTTCGTCAAATAATGCGTCTATATTATTGAAAGGTGAAAGAGGAACTGGAAAAAGACTTATTGCTAGAAATATTCATTATCTTGTGAGTCAAAATTTTTCTACTTTTTTTGAAATAAATTGTAAGTCTTTTTCTGAAGAACAGATAAAAAAAGTTTTTGTTGATTTAAAGCATTTTTTTTCTTTTTATCAACGGATAACTTTGTTTGTAAATTTTGTAAATGAACTTTCTGTAGATTTGCAAGAGATTTTTTTAGATACTTTAAAATCTGCACAAAATTCAAGAATGAATTTAAAAGTTATTTGTTCTATGGAATGTGAGCTTGAAGAATTATTAAAAGCTGGTAGTTTTAGTGCGGAACTTTTTTATCAATTAAATGCGGTAGTAATTAATGTTTTGCCTTTACGTCAAAGAAAAGAAGATATTGTTCCTATTGCAGAATATTATTTGAAGACTTTTAGCCAGAAATCAGGATTGAAATTTTTAGATTTCACCCAATCTGCTAAAGTTGATATGGAAAATTATTTTTGGAATGCTAATGCTGATGAACTGATAAATGCAATTCAGAGAGGATTTTTGTTAGGAAAAGAACCTTTTATCACTTCTGAAAATTTAGGAATTGGTATTTCAAAAGTTGAAGATTCAAATAGTATGACTTTGAAAGAAGCCGTTGATGCTTTCAAAAAAGATTATATTACTAAAATTTTACAGGAAAATGGTTGGAATCAAACTAAAACTGCAAAAATATTAGGAATTCAACGGACTTATGTAATACGTTTAATCAACGAATTGCAGATCCGCAAATAAAAATTTGAGGTTATAAAAATGACAGAACAAAATATTAAAAAAACAGATTCAGCAAGTAAAAAAGTTGATAATTTTCTAACAAATCATTTGAAAATCTTTATCATTTTTTTAATTGTTATTGTGTGTGGAATTCTTGGTTACATACTTGGTAGTCATTTTGGTTTAAAAGCAAAAACAAAAGCTCTTTCTGCTATTGATGAAATTTCTTACGAATTAACAAATGAATCTGCAGCACTAGAGGCATCTGAACTTGATTCAAGAAGAGCAACTGCTTTTGAAAAACTTGAATCTTATACAAAACAATCTGGAATTGTTGGTGCTCGTGCAAATATGCTTTGTGCAGAACTTTCTTATGGTCAAGAAAAATATGAAGATTCTGCAAAATATTGGGAAAATGTTGCTAAAAAATCAAAAAAGAATTATCTTGAACCTATAGCAGAATATAATCTTGGTGTTTGCTATGAAAAACTTGGCAAAACTGATGATGCTATTGCTGCTTATAAAAAGGCTTCTGAAAATAAAGATTTTACATTACATTCACATGCAGCTTTTAGTTATGGTAGAATTCTTGAATCTAATGGAAAATATAAAGAAGCAATAGAAGTTTATACTGAGTTAAATGCACAAAATCCAGATGATGATTGGGCAAAACTTGCTAAAACAAGAATTTTAACTTTACAAGTATCAGGAAAAACTGAATAAATTTTATATAGAATATAATATATGAAAAAGGCATGCATTTTTTTGAAAGAAAGTATTTTATTTTTTTCTTTTTTGTATGCCTTTTTTTGTTTTTTATCATGCGGATTAGATACTTTTTATGTAATAGAGCATCCTTATTCTCCAACGCATATACCTCTTTTTACAACTACAACATCTACTAATGATTATGAAAATAAATATTTTGAATTTGTAACAAATGAAGCCAATTCTGAAAATAGTATTATGAAAGGGACGAACGTTTATTACAAGATTTATGAAAGTTATTCGACAATGTCAAGTCATGTAAATGCAATTCAAGCTTTACTAGATAGTACAACATCATCAGCAAGTGCTTCTGAAAGATTAATAGATAGTTATGGTTATAATCCTTTATCTTATGAAGGGCAGACTGATAATATACTGATTCCAAAAACTGGTCAAAATAGAAAAATATATATTCGACTTACCGATTATTTTACAATCTATAATTCTACAATAAAAATAGGGGAGCAAGAAAGGGGAAGTCCTTTAAGATTACTTTCCGATAATAATAAATATACTTTTAATTTTGGAAGAGATGGTGATTTTGATAAAGAGCCTTCTAGTAGTGATAATGATACAAATTGTTCTTCTTCTACATCAAATAAAATTTGGTATGTGGCTATGTATGCAATTGCAGAGGGATTAGACGAATATTTTCAAAAGAATTATAGCGAGCCAGTTTATTTAGGAAATATTGTTATAGATTCTTCTACCGAAAATAATTAAGTTTATAACGCTGTAAAATTTGTCAATAAAATTAGCGAAAGAAAATTTTAGTGTACAGTAATTCGATAACTCTCTTTTTTTCCTGTTTTTTTATTTATTTTTAATAATTGATTAATTCCAGCAAAAATAAAATAATCGTCTTTATCAACTATATCAATAGTATTATTTTCATACATTCCAGACAAAATTAAAGAATTATCTTCATCTTTTTTATTATGAATAATTTTTGATTCATCAATATTAAACATTTTTAAAACATCTTTAAGTGTCATAGTTATTTATTTTCCTTACTCTTTAAACATAAATCAATTAAATCATTAAAATCAAGATTATCTGTTCTAAAAAAAATTACCGGATAATTTGCTAAAGAACTTTTAGTTATTTGTTTAAATATTTTTCTATCATATTTAATGTTTAATAGGGGGTCAATATATATAGTTTTACCATTTTCTTGCTTAGCTATAAATACGTGTCCGCTAATTATTTTTTACTTAATTTATCTTTATATGACGACTTAAAAGATGACCCCAAATCTGGGTTTATCTTTTGTAATGTATTTTCTATATCTCTAGTTTTATCAACAATAAGAAATTATTGTGCAAACCACGGTTGCTCTTTGTCAATAATTCGTATTTTCTTTATATTGTATTTGTTTTCCGTTTTTCTTTGCAAAATCAAGTAAATAATCCTTATTTTCATTAATTCCTTTTTGCATAATATCTTCAATTTGATTTTGAGAAACATCAATACTATTAGGTAATTCGTAATCACCAATTGCACAATTTCCTGAAGGCTCCAAAAGACCTATTGATGTACCAAATTTTAAATGATAATCAACAATTAATTTTCCTGAAATAATACCTTTTACAACCAATTCTCGAATTTTCATTTTACAATTTCCTTTAATAAATCTTCAAAATATTGATAAGCAGTAGGAAAATACTCTTTTAATATTTCTTTTTATTCAATTTTTTTTTCCAATTCTGAACGTGGTTTAGTATATTCCTTTAACCATTTAGGAAAAAAATCCTTGATTTCCTGTGGAACATTTTCTTTCAAGGAAAATCTATGCTCGAAATCAACATTATTATCAACAATGAGGTATTCATTAAGTTTATCTTCTAAAGAGCCTTTTGTTACAATTCTAACCATAAATTATCACCATTTTGAATTGGAGCCTAATAAATTTAAAGCAATTTGTTTTTATTTGCTTTCAAATTTACCTCAACATCCTCTAATGCTTTCTGCCTTGAATAGCAGAATTTTATATCATATCTTTTTTTTATTTTGCGATTCAGTTCTATTTTCAATAGAGTTTAATAATAAATAACGAGCAATTAACTATTTTGACCTTAGATAACCTTTTTTATCATAAAATAGAGGTGGCTACATTATATTTAAAATTCATAACATAACTCCATTATAAAACAGTATACTTCTAGCCTAAAATTGACGCAAGCTTTTCATATCTTTTATTTATATCAATTTCTTTACTTGATTGAAATTACCGTTATTAATCTGCTCTTGTTTAGGTGTGTTATCTTGATTGAGAATTTGCATATTTCGCAATTTTTCAAAAAGAGTGATATTGCCATAAGGTAACTTTAACGCTTTCGCTGTCTGACTTATTGAATAACAACCTTTGCCGTTTGTAATTCTATCAAGAATTGCTTGCTTTTCTGCTATGATGTTTTTATACTCTGCTTCTTTTTGATTGTACAAATCTTGTAAAGCGTTAAAAGCGGATAAAGCATTGCTTAAAACTTCTAGTTCTGTAGAAACATTATCAATTTGTCTACTTTTCAAATTGTGATGTTTTTGTATTTCTTGCTTGATAAGCGTTGCTTGCTCTTCGTTAAAAACCTTTGATACTCCGCCATTTATAACCCTAGAAAGTACTTTCGCAGGGTCTAAAATCTTTTTTGCAATAATTTGAATTGTTCTAACATCAACATTTAATGTATTTGCTAACTCTTTTGTTGTCATTAATTTTTCTTCTGCAACTTCTCTAACAGTCATAACCTTATTACTTAATTCTAAACTTTTGATTTTAAGCCTCCTAAAATAAAAAAGACACTCTATACTATCACATCTTTCGAGGGTTGTGGCAGATAATATAGAATGTCTAAAAAGAAAATATATGAGTATATTTAATATATTGGTTTAAGACAAAAATTGTCAATAATTCGTATGTGCTAATTATTTTTACTTATATATAAATTTATTTAAAACCGCAATTCAGCATTTTATATATACTGATATTGCGGAGTTGCAGATATTATGCAGATATTTTTTTTCTTATTACATTATTAACAATATTACTTGCTTCAACGCATACAGGATTTACTTCTTTATAGCCATACTCATTATCTAACAATAAACTAGCCATTGCTTCGCTTGCATTTATCGCTTTTAATTCTTTCTCTGTCATTTCTTCTTTTTTGTGAGTTATAGCAAGTGATTTTTTCATTTGTTGAGTAGTCTGTATATATTCATACTTATTTTTATAGCCACGTTCTTTTAGTTCATCTGTGAATGTATTTCTAACTTCTATAGATTTTTTGCGTTCACTTCTATAATTTCTTTCAAGATAAGCCCAACGGTCTATAACTGCGGTTCTAAGTTCAACTGAATATCCAGTCAAAAGAATAAGAAGTTCTCTATAAGGAAGTTTATAACAAGGTTGTAAACGACCATATTTATCTTTATATGACGACTTAAAAGATGGGACCAAATCTGGGCTCATCTTTTGTAAGATATTTTCTATATCTCTAATTTTATTAATAATAAGAAATTATCGTGCAAAATATGGCATTTCTTTATCAAAAATTTCTTTTTCTTCTTTTGTTAGATTTTGAGGATAATCCTTATCTAATTCGTATATCTTCTTTTTGTCAAAAGTAAAATACCAAACGCCTACTCGACCAAACTCTCCTGCCCACCATATTTTATCATTTTCGTTATGTTTTTGAAAATCTGTCATCATAATTAACTCCTTTTTGTATTTATATATTTCATTATATCAAGGAAATCTTTACTCTGTCCAAGAGTTTTTATGTCAATTAACATAGCAGGCAATTTTGTTAATTTTCCTTTTACATACATATCGCCACAGTTAAATCTTTTCTTTAATTCTTTATCTTTTAAAAGTAAATAACCATTTGTTAAATTACTTTGTAATTCAAGATATTCAAATATTCCGCTTTCTGTTTTCTTTACAATTGCAGAATGTCTTCCTGCTATAAGATTATATTCTTTTTCAACTTCCATTTTTTCAAGTAATTTCTTAACTGCGTCAAAATGATTTGAACTCCAAATTATTTCAGATTTTACACCTTTCAATGTTGCAATATCATAAAGTGAATCATATTGACTAAAAATCATTTCACTTTTACCACCACGACTATCTAATACATCATATCCAGATTTATTTGCTATATATGCAAAAGATAATGAAGCACAACTTCCCTCTTCGTTACTTTTTGTATCTAAACGAGAAATTATTTCCTGCTCAGAAAGTTGCTTTTCAAATTTTTTAAATTCAATAGGCTCTACTTTTTGATTTTCTAATTCTCTAATTAAATTTGCAATTTTATCGTTTACTTTGTTGTTAGTTTCTATTGTTGATAATTTTGCCGTAATTTGTGGCAATGTTAGTATCTTGCCATTATCAACAAACTGACTTATATCTTCTCCGTTCTTAAATAACTCGAATCGTGTTCTACCTAAAACGTCTAACTGTGTTTCTTTGTCCTGTTCTTTTAACCAGTCATTAAAAGTAACTTTTGAATCAACATATCCGTTTTTACTGGATTTTTTATCACCCTCTATTTCAAAATAAGGTAAAACTATACAACGACAACCTCTATGTTTTGGAAGTTGATATTTTACATCTCTAATATTTTTGAATAAAGAACCGTCTAAAGAACCACACACTAGACAAGTTCTATTGTCTAGTGTTGCTAAATATTCATAACGATTTTCGTCATCAGAAAAATATTTTTCATTCTCTTCAAAAATCATTGTTCGTGTTTCATTTGCTAAAGACTGTAAAACTGTTCTAGTATTTGAATAAATAGAATTTCTTAATGATTTTATAGTTCCATCTTTTTTTAATTTGTCTATTTGAGAAACGCCACCTAATACATTTCTTACAATTTCATTTGTTGTCTGTCCTAATAAATAGCCTGTTCTAACAGAAACATCCCACGCATTGTATAAGTCGTTTTCAATTCCATTAAGATAACTTTGATATGTCATTGCATACGTTGTATCTATAGGTTTAAAAAGTGCAGAGTTTTTTATTTGGTCTACGCTCGGAAAAATAAAATTAACTTGATTAATATCTTTCATTTTTTCGATTGTGTTTTTTTCAAGATTTAAAAGTTTACTTTGCTTTTTTAATTCATAATCGATAATTCCATCAACTTCAATTTGTTTTTCAACATCATCTTTACCATTCTTTTATATTTAAATTAAATCTTTCATTCAGAAGATTCGCTAATATAGTTCTATGACATTTTTTTAATTCACCTGCTTTTACTTGTCCATTATATTTTAATTCGTCTTTCTTTGTATATGTTGTATTTAAATCCTCAAAACATAATATAAAGAAATTAAGATGTATAACAGGCTTCCAAGTTTTTAAATTTTCTATACTAGATAAATCAAGAAGCAATAAATCATCTTTTTCTTCTTCTGTTAGTTTATCGTATTCTTTTTTTTGTTTCTCTTCTGGTAATTTTAAAAGCCTTTCTTTCCATTCAAGTTTTTCTTCTATCTCTTCTTGAAGTTCAATACAATCTTCGTCTGTTAGCAAGTCTTTTAAATCTAAACCTTTTAGAATATGAACTAATTTATTTAAAGAATCTATATACTCGTCTTTTTTAATTTCTTTCTCATATTCTTCTAGTGAAGAAGAATACATTCCTAAATCGTTACCAAAATCATAATCTATTTGTTGCATAATAGAAACGCCATCAATCCCAATTTTAGGATAAAAAAGACTTCGAGAAACTCTTATATAATAATCCATACCGTCTACTTTATGTCTTTTTAACATCTTCGAATAACAAGATGTATAAATGCTAGTTTTTATTTCCATAGTTACATTCCTTATTTTTTTTTGCTATTAATATAAGTTTTTTTTATATCTATTCACCTATGTATTTATAACTGTTACGAATTATTTCTAACCTTTCTTTTGGAGGTTCTTCTCCAAACTTTTTTAAATATATTTTTCTATAATCCTCTGCTTCTTTATTACCTTTATCTTTGTCATAAGTTGGAGTTGGTCTATCTAATTCTCCTAACTCAATATCTGGAATATCATAATATGTATCACTCATTTTTTTACCTCTTTTTATATTATATTAATTTTTCTTCGCAATTAATATCTACAACAGTAGAAATTGTTTGTTAGTTTGAAACCCTTGGTCTCGATTGGTTCGCTTGTCAAATCTACAACAGTAGAAATTGTTTGTTAGTTTGAAACATTATGTCCGCCTTGTTATGCATAATATCTACAACAGTAGAAATTGTTTGTTAGTTTGAAACAAAGATATATTCTACTTATAACTCTAATCTACAACAGTAGAAATTGTTTGTTAGTTTGAAACCATTATGTTTCCCTTGTTGTGCATAATATCTACAACAGTAGAAATTGTTTGTTAGTTTGAAACTTAGAAGATACGTACGTGCAGAATGTTTATCTACAACAGTAGAAATTGTTTGTTAGTTTGAAACGATTTATCTAACATCGTTGATATTGGATCTACAACAGTAGAAATTGTTTGTTAGTTTGAAACGAATTTTCTGGACTATCGGTATTTGCATCTACAACAGTAGAAATTGTTTGTTAGTTTGAAACCTTAATTCATTCTGATTTTATGCAATATCTACAACAGTAGAAATTGTTTGTTAGTTTGAAACCCTTGGTCTCGATTGGTTCGCTTGTCAAATCTACAACAGTAGAAATTGTTTGTTAGTTTGAAACAAGTATCGATAGATGGCAATTTAATTATCTACAACAGTAGAAATTGTTTGTTAGTTTGAAACGAGTGCTATGCCGTTGGATATGGTGAATCTACAACAGTAGAAATTGTTTGTTAGTTTGAAACAAAAGTATAACTAAATCGTAAGCTTAATCTACAACAGTAGAAATTGTTTGTTAGTTTGAAACAATAAAATAAAACTGAAATGGAGTAGAATCTACAACAGTAGAAATTGTTTGTTAGTTTGAAACTATGGCTTGTGCACATCCTTTGCAGATATCTACAACAGTAGAAATTGTTTGTTAGTTTGAAACGACGCTTATAAGCCTGTTACGATAAACATCTACAACAGTAGAAATTGTTTGTTAGTTTGAAACAATATCCTTTAATGGGGTACGATTGGATCTACAACAGTAGAAATTGTTTGTTAGTTTGAAACATTTATGTCCGGAACACCTTACGAGAATCTACAACAGTAGAAATTGTTTGTTAGTTTGAAACACCTAGCATTGACATATCATTTTTTATATCTACAACAGTAGAAATTGTTTGTTAGTTTGAAACTATATTATATGAATAACCTTTTTTTTAATCTACAACAGTAGAAATTGTTTGTTAGTTTGAAACCGTTAAATGATATTCGGTTATTGCATATCTACAACAGTAGAAATTGTTTGTTAGTTTGAAACCAATTTACGTATTTAAACCTCCTTAAATCTACAACAGTAGAAATTGTTTGTTAGTTTGAAACGAAAATGGAGATATGTCATCTCTCGGATCTACAACAGTAGAAATTGTTTGTTAGTTTGAAACACACCCCTTGCGATGTTTCTATAGTATCTACAACAGTAGAAATTGTTTGTTAGTTTGAAACTTTTTCTATATGCGTCAATGAAGATTTATCTACAACAGTAGAAATTGTTTGTTAGTTTGAAACATAACTTAGAATCTTGTTCTAAGCTTAATCTACAACAGTAGAAATTGTTTGTTAGTTTGAAACCATCAAGGGCTAAATCTTTTGCTTGTATCTACAACAGTAGAAATTGTTTGTTAGTTTGAAACGAAATTGATAAAACATATTTTGATATAGATCTACAACAGTAGAAATTGTTTGTTAGTTTGAAACATTAGCATTTTTCTTAGGTACAATTTATCTACAACAGTAGAAATTGTTTGTTAGTTTGAAACTTCTTCAACAGGCATTGCTTACCTCAAAATCTACAACAGTAGAAATTGTTTGTTAGTTTGAAACCCTTACAAATGTACAACAGTACTGTTCTTTGCTGTATTTCGCATTTAATGTGCTCAAAATGGATAAATTTTTCATTTTCCGCTCCAAAATTTACAGTAAGACTAAGGGTTTGCAAAATCAGCTTATGTTATCACAAAAACGTCTTTTTCTTCATTTTTTGCATATCCATAGCAAGTTTTCTTGCACGTAGCTGATAAATTAAAACCATAACCACCCGTCAAACGGGTGGTTTGCTCTTAGCCTATAAGGCTAAGT